>ERZ827108.84-NODE-84-length-149955-cov-7.961207_pt1 | contig 149955 bp, 153 predicted proteins | sample MGYA00519921_ERZ827108 | MGnify/ENA primary metagenome ERZ827108 (study PRJEB31778, sample SAMEA3449258) | human gut metagenome | biome: human gut; feature: human-associated habitat; material: faeces | place: United Kingdom | collected 2010/2012 ... | reverse complement strand
TCCATTGCCTAAACTCTCTCTTTTTTATTTAGTCCTTGACATTGGGTACCTTTTATTTAATAGCCCTCTTTTTTATTAATGTCTACTATTTGGGGTTCACATCAAAATGTCTCTTCTTTTTAAATATTGTTTGACAATCCTAGTTTTTTTATTATTTGTTTTCTTAGAAAGTCGAAAGGGATTACAGTGAATGCTAGTAATAGAGTTATATCTAATTCTAATAAGGTTAATCCTGTTGTTCTAAATATACTTCCTCCAAAGTAAATCATAATTAATTGAACTACAAGTATGAATGTTACAATGAATAGAAATACTTTATTTTTTCTTAAGTTTGCAAATATGTTTAATCTATTACTTCTTGCATTAAATGCATTAAAGATAGTCATGAATATAAATAGTCCAAAGAATGCACTCATTACATATTTATCATTTTCTCCAACTCTATATAGGCTATGAATGAATTTGTTTTTTAAAAATACCATACAAAGTATGCTCATATATGAACCGGTTATAAGTATTTCGTTTATCATATATTTATTCATTATTTTTTCATCCTTCTTTTTGGGTGGCTCTAACATGTAACTATCTAATGGTGGTTCGTAACTATATGCTACTCCTGCAAGAGTATCCATTACCATGTTAATCCAAAGCATTTGTATAACTGTTACTGGTGCAATTATTCCGAAAAATGGGCCAATTACACTTAAACTTACTGCTGTTAAATTAACTGTTAGTTGAAAAATTATGAATTTTCTTATACTTTTAAATATTGTTCTACCAAAAAGAATTGTTTTTACTATACTTATAAAATTATTATCTAATATGATTATGTCACTGGTTTCTTTTGAAACTTCTGTACCACTTCCCATTGCAAAACCAACATCTGCTCGTTTTAAGGCTGGAGCATCATTTATTCCGTCTCCAGTCATTCCAGTAACTAAACCTAATTCTTGACTAAGTATTACTAGTCTCTTTTTGTCTTCAGGCAGACTTCTTGCAACGACTTTTAATTTTGGTATTATTTTTTTGACCTCGATATCATTCATTTTATTTAATTCTTCACTAGTTAAAACTATATCATTTTCTTTAGTTAAAAGTCCTATTTCTTTTGCTATACTTATTGCTGTTAATTTATTGTCTCCTGTAATCATTACTGTTTGTATTCCTGACTCTGTTACTTTTTTTATTCCTTCAATTGTGGTTGGTCTTATTTCATCTTTTATTAATATAAAACCTAAAAATACTCCATTTGTTAAATTATTAGAGGTAGAACACGCTAGTACTCTGTAACCTTTTTCTGTATAAGAGTTACCTAAGTTAATTAGTTCTTGTTTGTTTTTAATAATTGATTTTGTTCCATCACTTTTATAAAAATAAGAACATTTATCTATAATTAATTCATATGCTCCTTTGTAAAACTCGGTTTTTGTTTCATAGTTAAGAGTAACTTTACTATATTTTTTTTTGCTATTAAATTCTTCTTTGTTTAAAATTTTATATTTATTTTCTTTAATGGGACCAGTAAATTTAGTAATGGCACGGTCTGTTATGTTTCCACCTATTATTTCATTATTTATATAAGTGCTGTTTGTGTTATATTGTAAGCTTAAAAGAGTTATTTCTTTTAATTTTGTTTTTTTTATTTCTTCAATGTTTTTATATATTATGTTATCAAATGTTACAAATCCTACCATTTCTAATTCACCTTTAGTAAGAGTTCCTGTTTTGTCTGTAAATAGTATATTTAGACTTCCACTACTTTCAATTCCAACTAATTTTCTTACAAGAACATTTTCTTTTAGTAGTCTTTTCATATTACTAGATAATACCAAAGTTATCATCATTGGTAATCCTTCTGGAACTGCAACTACTATTATGGTAATACCAAGAGTTAGACTATATAATAAGTGAGGAACTAATGTGTTAAAAGACGTTAGCATTGTTTTTATTCTATTTATATCAAAATTATTTTTAACTACTATTACATTAAATAGGTAAGACAGTATTACTAGGAATGCACAGATGTAACCTATTTTACTTATGAATGAGGCAAGTACTCGAAGACGATTTTTAAGTGGACTTGTTGGAGTCTTTTCTTGTATGTCTTTTGCTATTTTACCATAGTATGTGTTATTACCTACTTTTTTTACTAGTAAAACACCTGTTCCGTTAGTTATAACACTTCCTCTATAAAGTGGACTCATAAAAGTTTTATTTTGTTCTTTAGTTTCTCCTGACAACATGCTTTCATCAACTGATATGTTTCCGGTATAAAGTATACCATCTGCTGGAATTTTATCTCCACTTTCTAAATATATGTAATCATTAACTACAATTTCTTCTATTTTTATATTTGTTATTAAATTATTTCTATAAGCTTTTACTAATATATTATTAGTAGTGTTACTAAGTTTTTGAAAAGCTTTTTCACTACCATATTCACTTAAACTACTTATTACTGTTGCTAAAATTATAGCAACAATTATTCCTATTGTTTCATATATATCACTATCATTAATGAAAAATAGTATTTTTATTCCTAAAGCGATTAATAATATTTTTATAATTGGGTCATTTAATGATTCGATAATTAAGCTTAGTATAGTAGTTTTCTTTTTTTCTGTTATTTTGTTACTTCCATAGAGTTTTCTATTATTTAAAACTTCTTCTGTAGTAAGACCTTTAATATCAAACATATATGTCACCAGTTAAGTATATTTTCTATAAAATAAAAAAAGACCTATAAGTAGGCTTTTAATTTGTTTATTTCAGTTTCTCCAAAAGTTAATATGTCTTTAGCAAGTTTTAATATATCTTTGTCAACTTCTTTTTTGTAATTTTTTATTCTCGCTTCTATGTCTATGTTTCCCATATTAAATCCACGTATTAATATGCTTGCAATGTTAGAGTCAGAGTTATCTTTATTAACTTCCATTTTCATTGCAACTGTACTAGTTAAATTTTTTAAAAATTCTGTGTGTTCTATTTTAATTTTGTTCTTTTTCATAAGACGTTTACATTCTTTATAGTATGCTGTGTACTCTTTTAATTCATTTTCTAGAATATTTTTAGTTTTGTTATTTTTGTCCTTAATTAGAGTAAGTAATTTTTGAGTACTAGTTAAACCCATTTTTGTATTGTCATGTATAAGTACTAATAATTCTTTGTTTTCATTCATAATATCACCATTTATAATATTTTCTTTTTCTTTTAAAATATACTATAGACTTTTTAAATTCTATATAATATAATTGAATTGTGATGTAGTATGAAAAATAATGTTTATAAATTAGTGCTTGTTTTATTTAGTTTATTAACTATTTTTGAAGTTATAGTTTATTTAATAAGTTCTAGTAGTTTTATTGGTCTAATATATTTATTAATTAACTTTGTTATTTTGTTTATGTTATTTTTAGTTTCTACTTCTGTTAAAAAGACTAATGTTAGAAAACGTATTTTGTTTAATATAATTATTGTAGCTTTCGGATTTATGGCTAGTTTTTATGTGAGTAGTAAAACTATAGTATTTGGTTATACTGAAATTAGTGAGAACTATTTTAGCAAAATTTTAATTAGTTCAAAGATTTTAAAGAGTATTATATATAGTTTTATATTATTCATTAGTTATTTAGAGTTTGATAGAATAAGAAATAAGTGAAATTTTATTAAAAAACTTGTTTTTTTTTGGAAGATATTATACAATTATTATGAGGAGTGAGGATATGAAAAAATTTAAGAAATTTTTAGAAAAGAATAAAGTTTATATTATAATTGGTGTTCTTGCAGTTTTATTTATAGTATTAAGTCTTTTAGTAAAAGATAGTGATATTAAAAATAAAAATGATGAGAAGGTAACTGAATGGTATAGTACTACTAAAGAGGGTGGAGTTGTTGTTACAGTTTTAGCACAAACTACTTGTGATCATTGTCTTAATTTTAAACCAATTATGAATAGTGTTCAAAAAGAGTATGGATTTAAGTTATATTGGTTTGAACTTGATCAAGTAAGTAGTAAATCATATACTATGCTTACTAATACATATGATATTTATTCTAGTTTTGGTACACCTTATATCTTTATTACTAATAATGGAGAATTTGTTGCTGACTATCAAAGAGGTGAAATGCCTAAAGATGAGTTAATTACATTCTTGAAAGAAAATGGTGTTATTAAAAGTGATAGTGAAGATTAATGGAAACATTAATCTTTATTTATAGGAGTATTATGAAGAAAAAAGTGTTATTAATTATATGTTTTATAAGTATTATTCTTTTTATTAAGTTTTTTGTTAGTGATTATGAAGTTACTTATAAACTTGATAACTTTGATGTTAAGGAAAAGTATAGTGATGGGTATTATTATTTAGTTTTAACTAATAAAGATGGTAAATATAATTATGTTATAAAGAAAAATAGGAGTTTGTTTAGAAAAGTAGTTAAATCTATTAAAGTTGATGGTGAGTGTGTTAGTCCAAAGGGTTTTTATACTTTATGTAGTGAGAAAGATTATTTAGTTACTAAGGATGTATTATCTAATAAATTTGAATATGAAAGTAAAGAGAAAGATTTTGTTTTTAATAATGAATTTAGTGATGGAGAATATGTACTTATTTGGAAATATGATGGATTTTATTATTTAAATAGTAATGGGTATAAGAGTATTAATATTTTTAATAAAGATAGATATTCTAATGATTTAATGATAAAAATAAATGAATATTTAATTTTTCCTAAATATGATGATGAGTATATGTTTAGTGGTTTTATTGTTTTAGATATGACAAGTGGTAAATATAAAACAATAGATACTAATTATAAGTTTAGTTATGAATCTTATTATGCTGGGGTACATAAAAATAAAATATATATGTATGATAAAAAGAATAGTGAGTTAGTTGAGATTAATTATAAAAAGAATAAAGTTAAAATAGTAGGAGATAGTTTTACTGGAGTATTTAAATATGTTAAAAATAAAAAAGTTTATGTTAAAATGAGTGAATATGAAAGTGAAAAGATTAATTTTTTTGATAAAACTTCTAATATTTTAAATGTTAAAGGTAATATGTTAAGTTATAAGTATGATGAAGAGTTATTTACTAAGTATTTTAATTATGAAGAAGTGAATATTGTTGACTATATAAATGATAGAATATATTTTATATATAAGGATAATTTATATAATTATTATGAGGGAAAGATAAATTATTTAGGACATTATTTTGAATTTAATTTTAATAAAAGTAGTAATGTTTTTGTTTATAATAAGTAAAGAAACTAGTTTGTTAATTAACATAATTAGTTTTTTTTCATATATTAGTATAGGTGATTTAATGGAAGAATTTAGAAAGGTAATGGATACGGAGTATTATACTTATTATACTGTTAATAAGGGAGATACTCTTTATAGTATAAGTAAAAAGTTTAATGTTAATCCTAAATTGGTTAGTGAGTTAAATGGTTTAAAGGTAGAAGAATATATTTATCCTAATCAAACACTTATTATACCTAAAAAGGGTATACAGTATTATATTACTAAGGATGATGATACATTGAATTTAGTTTCTAAGGTGTTTGGTGCAAATGAAAGTGATATTGTTAAGCAAAATAAAACTATATATTTATTACCAGGTCAGATGATTTTTTATAGGGAGTAATCTTGAAATTTACTTCCTTTTATTTTATAATATTATTAGAATAGGAGTTGGGTAGTGTGATTATTAAAAAACCTTATGCTTTTATGATAAAGCACTTTAGATTAATACATGTTATTTTATCTTTATTAATGGTATTTTTAATTAGTAAAACTAGTAGTATTGTTAGTTTTTTTAATGAGTATGTTAAGAATGGTTATTATACATTAAATAGTGGGTCATATATTAATTTTTATATGTTTATTTCTATTATTCTTATTATTGTGATAAGTGCTTTCGTGTATTTGTTAATGAAATGGAAGAATAAAAGTAGAAATTTATATATACTTACTATTGGATTTTATTTTGTTTTATTTATTCTTTTTATAGTATATTTTAATGTATTTAGTAATATTAGTTTAAATCAAATTAATGTAAGGGGTATAAGGGCTTATAGGGATATTATAATTATAGCATATGTTCCTCAATATATACTTTTGGCTTTTCATGTAATTCGTGCGGTAGGTTTTGATATAAAAAAGTTTGATTTTAAAAAAGACTTAGAAGAACTTGATATAGCAGAAGAAGATCAAGAAGAAATAGAAGTTACTTTAGGAAGTAATGCTTATAAATATAAAAGAACTATTAGAAAAATGTTAAGAGAATTTAAATATTATGTTTTAGAAAATAAATTCTTCTTTGGTACAATATGTGGTGTACTATCATTAGTTGTCTTCTTTCTTGTTTATTTAAGAGTATCGGTGTTTAATAAAACTTATAAAGAAAATACTACGTTTAGTGTAGATGGTATAGTTTTTAAAGTAGATGCTTCTTATGTTACTGATATAGATTATGGTGGTAATAATATTTTAAAGAATAAAAGATATATAGTTGTTAAAGTGAATATGGAAAATACTAACTCTTTAAAGACTAGTGTGGATGTGGAAAAAATAAGATTAGTTCTTGATGATAATATATATAATCCAGTTTATAGTAAGGGAGATTTCTTAGTTGATTTGGGAGAAAATTTTACTAAAAATACAGTTTTGTTAGCAGGACATAGTTATGAGTATATAGTTGTTTTTGAAATACCTAGTAATTTAACTTTTAATAACGCTAAATTTAGATTACTTCAAGATGTTAGTATTATTAATGGAGATATAGCTAGTAAGTATAAAGAAGTTAATTTGGATGTTAAAGAGTTATTTCTTGATAAAGAAGTTAATGTTTATAAGATGAATGATGTTATTAGTTTAAAAAATACTACTTTAAAGAATAGTGAAATAAGTGTAATTTCTTATGAGATTAATGATAGTTTTGTAGAAAATTATAAGTATACAGTTAATGGTAAAACTTATGATGGTAAAAAAATTATTAAACCTGATGTAATGGGTAAAAATGATAGGACTATTTTGAAACTTACTTTGGATAAGAAGATAGATGAGAGTTTGTATATTAATAAATATCTTAAAACTAATAGTGATTTTATAAAGTATTTTGGAAATATTAGTTATAATATAGATGGATATGTTAAAAATCCTGTTATTAATGTTATTTCACTTGATATTAATACTAATAATGTTTATATAGAAGTACCTAGAGAAATTACTAATAGTTCTTCTATAGATTTGATATTAATAGTAAGAAATAATCAATTTTTGATAAATTTGTATTAATTATATTGAATAAAAATTACTAACTTAATTAGGTGGTAATTTTTATTTTGTGTTTATTAATAAATTTATATATTTTTTATATTAATTGTGTCTAAATGTGCATGAATTATATCAATTTGTATAAAAAAGTGTAATTTTCTCTTTAAAAAACACATATTGTTTGATATAATATAATTACTTTGTGTTGGATCCGTAGCCAAGAGGCTAAGGCATCGGACTGCAACTCCGCGAGCGCCGGTTCGACTCCGGCCGGATCCTCCAATTAGTATATAAGTCCAATATTGGACTTTTTTGTTTGTATTAATTAATAAATGTATAGTATTTTTAATATTTCTTTGGTACAATTATTATGAAGGGTAGTGAAATATGACATTAGTAATTATGGCTGCTGGTATTGGTAGTAGATTTGGTGGATTAAAGCAAATTGAACCAGTTGGACCAAATGGGGAATTTATTATTGATTATTCAATTTATGATGCTATAAGAAGTGGATTTAATAAAGTTGTATTTATTATTAAAAAAGAAAATTATGATGTTTTTAAAGAAACTATTGGTAAGAGAATTGAAGAAAAGATTAAAGTGGAATATGTTTTTCAAAGTAATGAAAATGTACCAATAAGTATTCCTAAAGAAAGAACTAGACCTTTAGGAACTGCACATGCAATATTGTGTTGTAAAAATGTTGTTAAGGAAAATTTTGCTATTATTAATGCAGATGATTTTTACGGATATGATTCATTTAAACAATTAAGTGAGTTTCTAAAAAATACTAAAAATGATTTTGGAATAGTAAGTTATAAACTAGGAGCAACTTTATCAAGTAATGGTAGTGTTAAAAGAGGAGTATGTTATATAAGTGATGGATACTTAAATGAAATAGTTGAAAGTAAAATAGAGTTTGCTGATGGAGTGTATGAAGCAAGTAGTTTATTTACTTGTGAAGAAGTAAAAGTAAATGATAGTACTCCAGTGTCTATGAATATGTTTGGATTTACTCCTAGAATATTTGATTTAATTGAAAGTAATTTTAAAGAGTTTTTAGAGACTAATGATATTATGACACTTGAATATTTAATACCAGTAGAAGTAAGTAGGTATTTAAGTAAAGATTTGGTTAAAGTGAAAGTACTTGAAACTACTAGTAAATGGTTTGGAATTACTTATAAAGAAGATAAAGAGTTATTGGTTAGTAAAATTAATGAGTTGATTAAAGAAGGAGAGTATCCTAGAAATTTATGGTAAGTAATAATTTTTTATGTTAGATTTTAAGTCATTTATTTTTGTTTTGAGATTTTTATTTTTATCTTTTAAATAATTTATACTTTTAATTAAAAAATATTTGACAATGGAAAGTGAGTGTAGTATTATTAATTTGTTGAATAGTCAACAGAGGTGTGATATGTGTGAAGAGGATAAATTATTTTTAATATTTGGTTCTATTAAGAAGAAAATATATAAATTAATTAATTCTAGAATAAAAGAATATAATGTAAATGTTACTGAAGTTATTTATCTACTTATTATTAATGAACATCCTTTAATTAGTTTTAAAGATTTAACTAAAATGGCTGACTTTGATAAAGGAATGACTACTAAAGTTTTGATTAGTTTAAAATGCAAGAAATTAGTTAATAATAGTATTAAAGGTATTTCTTTAACTAAGAGTGGTGTTATTCTTTCTAAAAAACTAATTAATGAATTTAATATTTTGAAGAAAGAAATATTAGGAAATGTTGATAATGAAGTATTGAGTGGTTTTTATAATAGATTAGTAAAATTTAATGATATGTTGGAAGGAGATAAAAAATGTTAGAGTTAAAAAATATTAAAAAAAGTTATAAGACTGGTGAATTTGTACAACATGCTCTTAAAGGTGTTAGCCTTACTTTTGATAGGAATGAGTTTGTTTGTATATTAGGTGCTAGTGGAAGTGGTAAAACTACACTTCTTAATATTATTGGAGGGCTTGATAGATATGACTCAGGAGATTTAATTATTAATAATATGAGTACTAAAAAGTTTAATGATAATTTATGGGATGCTTATAGAAATAATTGTGTTGGTTTTATATTTCAAAGTTATAATTTGATTGGACATTTGTCTGTATTAGAAAATGTAGAAATGAGTCTAACTTTAAGTGGAGTAAAAAATAAAAAAGATAAAGCACTTAGTGCACTAGATAGGGTAGGACTTAAAGATCATGCTTATAAGAAACCTAATCAACTTAGTGGTGGGCAAATGCAAAGAGTTGCTATTGCTAGAGCAATTGTAAATGATCCAGAAGTAATATTAGCTGATGAACCTACTGGGGCGTTAGATACTAAAACTAGTAAACAAATAATGGAACTTATTAAAGAGATTTCTAAAGAGAAATTAGTTATTATGGTAACACATAATCCAGATTTAGCGAAAAAGTATGCAACTAGGATTATTGAAGTAAAAGATGGAGAAGTTATAAGTGATAGTTTACCTAAAGAAAAGTATAAAGATAAAAATAATATAGAGATTAAGAAAACTAAGATGAGTTTATTAACAGCTTTAAAGTTAAGTTTTAATAATATTAGGACTAAGAAAGGTAGGACATTTTTAACTGCTTTTGCTTCTAGTATTGGTATTATTGGAATAAGCATTATACTTAGTTTAAGTAATGGATTTGATAAACAAGTTGATATATATCAAAAGAATACTCTTAGTAATTTTCCTATAACAATAAGTAAGAGTACGATGAGTATGGATGAAAAACAAATGGAAGAAATGATGGGAAGTATGATGCCAGGTGAAGATGATTATCCTAAAGATAAAGTAATTTATTCTTTTGATATTAATTCTTATGATATGTTACATACTAATAATATAACTAAGGAGTATATTGAATATATAGAAAAGTTAGATGATTCTTTAATTAGTGGTATTAGTTTTACAAGGGCAACAAATTTAAATTTACTTGTTAAAAATGGAGAAGATGTTAAAAGTGTAAGCTCTAATGAATTAAATATGGGTGTTATTCCTAAAGAACTTGATAAAGAAGATTTTATGATGGAAGCATTTGATTTATTAGATGGGGAGTATCCTAAAGATATTACTGATATAGTACTTGTGGTTGATTCTAAAAATAGGGTGGATACTAAGATATTAAAAGCTTTAGGACTTAGAGATAAAGATAAAATTGATTTTAAAGAAGTTTTAGGTAAAGAAATTAAGTTGGTTTTTAATAATCAGTATTATACTAAATATATGAATATGTTTATACCTAATTCTAACTTAGATGATGTTTATTATAATAAAGAAAATCTTACTTTAAAAATAGTTGGTATTGTAAGAAATAAAGAAGATAATTATTTAGGACAGATAGCAACAAGTATGAATAGTTTAGGAAATATTACTGATACTAGTAGTATGATGAGTAGTAATAATATTGGTTCTATTTTGTATAAGAATGATTTAGTAGAAAAAGTTATTAGTGTTAATAGTAATAGTGATATTGTTTTAAGTCAAAGTAAAAGTGATAATAGTGTTTTTACTGGAGAAAAGTTAGATAGTGATAGTAAAGAGAATATGTTACTATACTTGGGTAGTAAGGATGAACCATTTATGATAAATATTTATCCTAAAGATTTTGAGAGTAAAGATAAAATTATAGAATATTTGGATAAATATAATATTGATAAGAATGATGAGAATAAAATTGTTTATAATGATTTAGCTAGTACATTTATTAGTTTTGGTTCTAAAATAATGGATGCGATTACAGTAGTGTTGATTGCTTTTAGTGCAGTTAGTTTAGTTGTTAGTTCTATTATGATAGGTATTATTACTTATATAAGTGTTTTAGAGAGAACTAAGGAAATTGGTGTTTTAAGGAGCTTAGGTGCTAGAAAGAAAGATGTTAGTAGAGTATTTAATGCTGAAACTTTTATTGTTGGTGTGCTAAGTGGTTTAATTGGTGTATTAATTGCAAGATTATTGATAATTCCTGTTAATATTATTTTAAAAGATTTAACTGGTTTGAGTAATGTTGCAATATTAGATCCATTACATGCTTTACTTTTAATAGTTATTAGTACAACTTTAACACTTATAGGTGGTGCTATACCTGCAAATATGGCTAGTAAAAAGGATCCAGTAATAGCTCTTAGAACAGAGTAATTTATTAAAAAATGAGGTATTTATATGTATAAGACATTTATTTTAATAGCATTATTTTTAATATATTCATTTATTGGGTGGATAGTTGAAGTGAGTGCTTTTCTAATTCAAGATCATAAATTTGTTAATAGAGGTTTCTTAATTGGACCAGTAGTACCTATTTATGGTACTGGTGGTATATTAATAACTATTCTTTTAACAAAATACCAGAGTGATCCAATTGTACTTTTCTGTATGGCTGTTATAGTATGTTCAATACTTGAATATTTAACTAGTTATATTATGGAAAAAATATTTAAAACTAGATGGTGGGATTATTCTAATAAAAAGTTTAATATTAATGGGAGAATATGTTTATCTAATTTAATAGTATTTGGTATTATGGGGTTAGTTATGGTTTATTTAATTAATCCATTCTTAATAGGTATTTTAAATAAGATAGATCCTATATTATTAAAATGTGTTGTTTCAATTTTGATGGTATTATTTGTTATTGATTTCTTTGTTTCGTTTAGTGTTACTAGTAAAATTAAGAATGTTGGTAAAGTAGTGTTTAAAGATAGTACTGAAGAAATTAATGCTAAAGTTAAGGAAATTCTTCTTAGTAAGGGTAAACTTACTAGGAGAGTTATAAAAGCGTTTCCTAACTTTGATATTAGATTTAAACAAAAGAAAAACTAGATTTGTGTCTAGTTTTCCCCCTGAAGGAGCCGAAAGGCTCCACTTTTTGTTTATTTTAAAGGATTTTAAGCCCATTAAACTATTTTAGGTACTAAGCTAGGTACGCAAATTTAAAAAAATACTAATTTTTTATATAAATTATTAGTATTTTATTTTTATAATAGTATTGACATTTGTACTAATAAAATATAAAATAATAGTGTAAAAGTCAAAAGGAGAATGTATATGGAAAAGATGACTATAAAGGAGTTTAAGGATCAAAGTAATATTGAGATAATACAAGAGTTAATGAAAGTTAATAATGGATATATTACATCCAAACAATTAACTGAATTGGGTATTCATAGAATGTATCTTAATATTATGGTAGACAGAGGTATTATAGAAAAACTTGATAATGGAATATATCTTGATGTTAATAAATTTCCAGATTCTTATTATGTACTTAATTTAAATTTACCAGGTATTGTATATTCTCACATGACTGCATTATATTTTCATGGACTATCTATAAATGCACCTGATAATAAATATGATGTAACTGTTAAGAAAAATTATAATAGTATTAAATTGAAAAATCATAATGTGTTTTATGTTTCTGATGATATCTATGAACTAGGATTAACGGAAGTGAAAACACCATTTGGAAATATTGTTAGAGTATATGATATTGAAAGATGTATATGTGATATTATAAGGTCTAAAAAAAGAATGGATAATGAACATATTAAATATAGCATAAGAGAATATATTAAGAGAAAGGATAAGGATCTTGTTAAACTTTCTAAGTACGCAGATAAAATGGGTATTAGAAAAGAAGTAATGGATTTATTGGAGTGGTTTTATGAATAAGATAATAGTTAATAAAATTAAATGTAAAAAGTGTGGAGATATAATTGAATCAACATATAGACATGATTTTAAATTTTGCAAATGTGGTGCAGTTGCAGTTGATGGTGGAAAAGATTATTTAAGAAGAATAGGATATGAAGAAGATTATGAAGAATTATCTGAAGTAGAAAAGGAGAATAAAAAAGATGAATGATAAATACGTATTTGAAACTGAAAGTTCTAGAGAAATGGAAATAGTAGCTTCTAGACATAAAATACTATCAGTTTTAGATGATATAAAAAACTGGCGTAGAGAATTATATAAAGGATATGATAATAATGTAAGGATTCTATGTAATGGCAAATTATATACTTATTTTGAGTTTGAAGAAATAAGAGATAAATTACCAAAAGATGAACATGGTTTAATAAAAGATTGTAAGTATGTTTATTTAGATGATGATCTAATAGATAAAATAGATGATTTGATATGAATCCCATTTTGGAGATACAAATAAAAAAATAGTATATTAAAAAGAGAAAAGTTATTTTTCTCTTTTTGCGTAAGTTTTTCTCTTTTTCTTAATTTTTGACTTTAGTCTAGTGGTGTTGTAAAATAATATCCATTCTTCTACAAGTTGAATATATTCTTGTAAAGATGTAATATTATTATTGTACAAAGTTTCTTTTTTTAAAAGAGCGTGCCAGCTTTCTATAGGAGAGTCATCAATTGGAGTTCCTTTTCTAGACATAGAAATTTGAATGCCATTTGATTCACATATAGCTTTGTACTCATAAGATGTATATTGGAATCCTTGATCAGAATGTAGGATTAATCCATTTACATCTTTTTCTTTTGCTATTGCTTCATTTAAAGTATCCATTACCAATTTATTATCATTTGTTTTAGAAATTTTATATGCAACTACATGTCTATCGTATAAATCAATTATTGTAGATAAATATGCCCTAGATCCTTTATATATTAGATAAGTTACATCTGTATCCCATACCTTATTTAAAGCATCAGTAGTAAAATTTCTATTTAATAAATTTGGTTTAACATTATCTTCTATTCTTTCATTTTTATGTTTTTTCTTTGACTTTCTTATATATTCAGCCATTAAATTATATTTTTTCATTATTCTTAATACCTTCTTTCCGTTCATAACTACACCATATTTTAAGAGTAGACCTTCAACAATCCTACGATATCCATATGTACCTTTAGAACCATCAAATATTTCTTTTATTATTAAATAATCATAATAATCAGAATCTTCCTTATTTCTATACTTATAATAAGTTTTTGAACTTATATTAAGTACGGCACACATATTAGTAAGTTTAAAACTATTTTTGTATAAATTTATAAATGTTACTTTTTCTCTCGTTGTGCCTTGAGGAAGGCCTGGTATTTTTTTAATATTTCATATCTTTCTTTCCAATCTTCTAAAGTGATTGATTTTCTTTTTTTGCCTTTTTCAATTCCTTTTTTTCTTTCAAATCCATAACCTTTTCTATAATTATTGAATATATATCTTATTATTCCGATAGGCAAATCATATTCTTTTGCTAATGGAGTTTCAGGAACATATTCTTCAAAATGCTTTCTACATATTTCAAGTTTTGTTTCAAGATTTATTTTATTAAATTTTTGTCCTTTTTTAGCCATAGTAAAACACCTCCTTTCGAAGGTGTATTATACTATAATTTATTTTGAACTATTTTTTTATTTGTGTCTACTCCAAAGGGTGCAGTTCAGATTTGCTTTCAGAAGTTAATTATTTATTAGATTACTAAATTCTATTTATGTATTGACAAAATAAATAATAATTAGTAAAATAACATTTATTATTTACATTTTTGTGAAAAAATCACAAAAATAATAAAAATAAGTATACTTTTTTATAATTTGAGTATATAATATTAATAGGAGGAGATAAAAATGCTTATAGAATTTAGTGTTAAAAACTTTTTATCATTTAAAGACAAAGTTACATTATCAATGGAAAAGGGTAATGGTGATGAAAAATTAGAAAATGTATTTACTAAAAATGATGTTGATCTATTAAGAACAACTGCTATTTATGGAGCTAATGCATCTGGTAAAACAAATATTTTAAAAGCTTTTACTTGTGCAATATTAATGATTAGAAATTCTAATTTTATGAATACCACTAATAAATGGTTTTTAATAAAACCTTTCTTATTTGATAAAAAAACTAGTAAGGAACCTAGTGAATTTGAATTTATTTTTATTGCTAACGATGTTAAATATAGATACTTCTTTAGTGCAGATGCAAATAAGATATATGATGAAATTTTAGATGCATATTATACACAGAAACCAACAAATATATTTACAAGAACAAATACAAATGATTATGAATTTAATAATGATAAATCTAAACTAGAATCAATAGCTGCAAAGAATACTGAAAATAAACTATTTTTAACTACAGCGACAACTTGGAATTATGATAAAACAAAAAATGCATTTTTATGGTTTAGTGAAAAAATTGATACATATGATTCATTCGATAAAATATCAGATCAGGACTTAATTGAATATAGTAAAAATGATGGAGAGTTAAAAGGATTTGCTTTAAAATTATTAAAAGAAGCAGATATATTTATTAAAGATATTCATGTTGATTATGAAGAAAAAGAAATGGATAATGCAATGATGGATATGTTAATTCCACCACTTGCTAGAACTAATGGAACATTTAAAATGTCTAATGTTAGAATAGAATTAGAACATGAAATAATTGATAAAGATAAAAATAAACATATTTATAGTTTAAATTTCAATGATGAATCATCTGGAACAAGAACATTATTTGCATTAGCTCCATTTTTAAAAAGAGCATTTGAAAGTACAAAAACAATTGTAGTTGATGAACTAGAAAAAAGTATGCATCCAGCATTAGTAGAATTTATTGTAAAACTATTTAATGATAAATCTATTAATAAAGCAAATAGTCAGTTGATATTTATAACTCATGCAACAAATTTATTAACTATAGAATTTTTAAGAAGAGATCAGATATGGTTTACAGAAAAAAATCCAGATACTGGTGTTTCAGAATTATATCCACTTGATTCGTTTTCAGTTAGAAAAGATGAAAATATTCAGAAAGGTTACATAAATGGTAGATATGGAGCAGTTCCATTTATAAAAGATATTGATTCATGGCCAGAAGATATGTAGTACCTAAAAAAAATAAAAGACCGATAATCATTATTGGTTCTGAAGGTGAAGGTAGAAATACAGAAAAGTGTTATTTTGGAAACTTTTCAAATAATGGTTTAAGAATTAAATTTTCTACTGGAGGAAGTACTGATCCAAAAGGAATGGTTGAGGATTTAATAAACTATATACATAATATAGATGCTAAATCAGAAGATTATATAAGAACATTCCTAGTACTGGATACAGATTTAAGTGAAAAACGAATAAGTGAAATAAAAGAAATAGAACAGAAATGTAAAGATAATAATATTGAAATCATAACTTCAGCCCCAACATTTGAAATATGGTTTTTAATGCATTTTAGAAACAACAAATTAAGATTTCAAACAAGTAAAGATGTAAAAAGGGAATTAGAAAAAATTAATGGTACATATTCAGAAACTATGGATATGTATAACAAAATTAAAAATCAAACAGATGATGCAAGAAGTACTGCACAATCTATTGAACAACAAATTATTAAAGATGGTGATGATTTATTAAAATCTAATCCACATTCTAGTGTTTATAAGATATTAGATGCAATAGATGAATTTAATAATTTGAAAGATTAAAATAATTCTCTAGATAAGTTAAGAAGTAATAAGACGCCAGTACAAACTTGATTAGCAAGTGTTGCATTGGTGTTTTTTTAGTAGAAAGACAACTATATATAAGTCAAGTCTAAAATGATAAATTTTATGAAAAAGTTTGAAAATGTAAATTTATCTAAATTAAGACATGACAAAAACAGTTAAAGTGTTCATTTTTTTGAAAAATTTAGTTAAGTTTGTCTTTAATATTGTCGTATTTTATGTAATCTCTATCTTCTTTAAGAATATAGTAAATGATAGTTAATAATTTACGGCTAATGCCTGCTAAGGCAACAAAATGGTGTTTACCTTCAGAAATCTTTTTATCGTAATAAGCTCTTAATTCAGGTTCGTTTGATATAGCAACTAAACTTGCTGTATAAATGGCATGACGAAGATAAGGTGAACCTCTTTTAGAAGTTTTATCATTAGAAGATAACTTATTACCAGATTGATTTTCAGAAGGGTCGGTACCAGCAAAAGCAATCAGTTTACTAGGTTTGTCAAAGTTGTTAATGTCTCCAATTTCAGCTAAAATGACTGGAGCTAAGTTAACACCAACACCAGGAACTGATAAAAGATGACTATCTAATTTGTTATATAGTTCTTTGATTTCTATGCTTACTTCATCAATTTGATTTTCTAAAAAGATAATTTGATTGATAAGTTGCTTAATTTCAAAATAACAGGCATCAGTAGTAAATTTAATACCAAAAGACTCTTTGGCGACTTCCTTAATATGAAGAGCAGTATCTTTGTTAAATTTACCTTTAGAATGTTTAGATAATAAATTAGCTAGTTTAGTAGTAGATATTTTGATAATGTCATCAGGAGTTGGACAATTAAGTAATAATTGTTTAGAAGTAGTACCAAAAGTGTCACAAAAAAGTTTTTTGTACTCTGGAAAAACCTTATCTAATAAGCCAATAACTTGTACTTTTAAAGAAGAAACATTATCTACAATGTTCGATCTAAAACGAGTTAATTGCTTTAAAGATAATAAATTTTCTTCAGGTAATTTGGATTCTTTAGATCCAAAAACTCTTAAGTAATCAGCTATAATAATAGAATCAATAATATCATTCTTTTGTTTTCTATTATTGTAAGCACCACGGTATGATTTAACTTGATAAGGATTATAAACAGAAACATTAAAACCATTATCAGTTAAAGTAGCATATAAAGAAAGCCAATAATGACCGGTAGCTTCCATAGCAACTTCAATATTACTTAAATCTCCAAGTTTATCTTGAATAGTAGTTAAAAGTCTATTAAAACCTTCATTACTATTAGTAAACTTAATAGCACGAATAACAACATCTCCAGTGTTGTTAATAAGTGAAGCGACATGATTTGTTTTAGCGATATCAATGCCTAAAAAATAATTCATAAAAACAACTCCAATTCTTGATATTTAAGATAGAGGCGATGCCCTCAGTACCTTTACAAAGATATAACCTCGCAAATAAAAGGCAAAAGCTAACAAGCAAGTCCTTATACAACTTATTAATATCCAATTTGTAAAGAAGAGGCTTTAGTCTTTCTTAAGAACCAAATGTTCAAGGATGTGGCTAAAACCACTCTATCTCTACATACATTATACTATAGATTTTAAAATCTACAAAATAATGAGTTTATAGATATCTCTTAACAAAAATCTAAATATAAGAAAATGTTGTTAAAAAATATCTTAACTACATTATACGAGGATGTGATAATAAATGGCAATAACCATTACTGATTATTTAAAAATTGACAAAGATAAATTTGATGAACTAGGAGCGTTTGATAGTTTTCTTGATATTAATTCAAAATTGTTTGTATCACCAATGCTATTAAAAAGAACATCTAATGAGTTTTTTATTGGATCATATGAAGAAATACGTAATCAATTTACTGTAATATTGAAATTATTAAAAATATCAAAAAGCAAAGGTGATAGATACTGGAAGCAAGCAGTTAAAATGTTAGTTTCAAAAGAGCAAAAGGGTATTTCTTTAGGATATGCAAAAACAAGTGATAAAGGGTCAGGAATTTCTTATGAAATATCAGAAAATATAATTTCAGTAGCAAAAGAATTCGTAGATATAGAAAAAGATTTTCCTGAGATATTTGAAATAATGTGCATATTTGAAAAAGGAATTGGAAGTGATCGAATTAGTGATATTATTTTAAGTAACATAAAAGAAAAGATATATAAGTATTCAGAGTATATTTTTTCTCATTTTGATATTAATAAAAAGAAAATAAAATTTAATGAAAATACATATGATTTACCCTTTAACGAATATAACAATGAGCCAATATTGGTTATTGATAGAAAGCTATTATTAGATTTGCCAGTTGCAGAAGATTTTAGTGATATAGATTATGTATCATCATTTAATGAAAAGGTGAGACAAGAGTTTTCAAGTTATTTAAATATTTCTGATAGAAAGAAAAAATTAGAGAAAGAAGAAATAAAAAGACTATTTATTGGAAATGACAAATTTTTTAATAGTTTTTTAGAAAAATATCGAGAAGATGATGTTATGCCTTATGATTTTGAAAAAGATAAAAATGGTGAAATTAAATGGTATTATACATCTAAAAAGTGTGTAGCTGAAAATCCAATTAAACTTGAGAAAACTGAAGATGTGTATGAACTAACAAAGAAAATTTGTTATCAGTTTAAATATCTAATTGAAGAAAAAGGTTTATGGAAATCTTTATATGATGACAATGGAATTCCATTAAATGAAAATCATAGTCAAATGTTGTTTTTTGGAATTGCTGATTCATATTGTAAAGCTAATGATATTGATATATCAAGGGAAAATAATAACGGAAATGGACCTGTGGATTTTAAATTAAGCAAGGGATATTATAATAAAATCGTAGTTGAAATAAAAAAATCATCAAATTCGCAATTGTCCCACTGCTATGAAGTTCAAATTCCTATATATATGAAACAAGAAGAAGTTGAGAAGGCTATATATTTATTCATTGATTTAGGGGATCATGATATTAGAGTTAAAAATTTTAAAAATGAAATGAATAAATATAAAAATACAAAAATTGAATTGATAGAGATTGATGGTAGAGAAAAAGAAAGCGCTAGCAAAAGAATAGAGACCTAGTCCATCAAAGGAGGTTCTTTTTTATGTTTATAGTATAATATTTCACTAAAGGAGGTGATAACTTATGTATAGTATTGTTAGCATTATAGGAAGTATATTAAGACAAGTATATTTACCAAACCCATTTGTTAATGTGTTTTCTACACAAGGTATAGCAGATTTGTTTAATTTAGTTGTTGGTGGTGTAATTATAGGATTTTTATCTTATTTCTTAACAGGATGTGTTTATGAAAGAGGTGAAGCACCAGCAATAGGAAGTCTCTTATATACTTTTAATTATGCTTTAATTACTTTTTCTTTTTATGGGATTTCATTATTAATTAAAAATATTATTATAGCTGCAATTATATATTTAATTTTATATATATTATTTTGCATATTTCTATCTAATTTAAAGAATAAACAATATAATTTTTAGGTACTAATTTAGGTACGTAAATTACCTAAAAACATATATATTTGAATAAATTGAAATAAACTAATATGTACATAAACCCTTAAAAATAAAGGGTTTTACTTATTTTATAAATTATGACAATATTGAACTTAGTCTCCTCCCCTGAAAAGGACACGAAGTAATGTGTCCTCATTTTGTTTGCTTGAAAACAAAATGATTGAGAAGGATAAGCAGTTTAGTAAATCTGTTTTAGGTGGCGTTTAGGTGGCAAATCGTATATGTGATAGGTGGTTGTAAATGGTTATTTGCACCTAGTAAGTAAAATCTATTAACAGTAGATAAAATGTTTGAATAAATGGTTGAAAATGTGGAATAACAATATAAAAATAGCTAAAAGTATGCTATAATATTAAATGAGAGATAATGTTGACATTATTTACAAGGAGGCAAAAATGGGAAGTAACATTTATAGTGATAAAAATAAACTTAACGATTTAACTGGTTCAGAATGGAAATTTGCCACAAAATCAGTAATCAATAAACAATATCCAATTAATATGCAACATAAATTAAGATCTGAACATGGAGGACAAAAGCCACCAGAATTATGTGCAGATTTAATAAAGATTTTTACTAAAGAAGGCATGAACGTATTAGATCCATTTATGGGTGTAGGAGGTACATTACTTGGTGCTTCAATAGCTAATAGAGAAGCTTTTGGTATAGATTTAAATCAAAGATGGATTGATATTTATAAAGAGGTAGTAAAGTTAGAAAATATTAAGGAACAAAAAACAGAGTGTGGTGATTCATTAGTTGTTCTTGATAAATTAAAGAATGAGAGTTTTGACTTCATTTTAACTGATGTACCATACTGGAATATGGATGCATTAGAAAAAACTAGAAATAAAAAAATAAAACAATCAAAATTGAATAATTTTGAAAATGAAACAGAAGAGCAATCGAAAAAAGAATGGTTGAATCTAATGAAGAAAATATTATCAAAATCAGTTAAAAAACTGAAAAAAGGTAAATATATGGCTGTATTTATAGGTGATATGTATAGAAATAGTCAGTACCATTGTTTGTCTGGAGAATTAGCCTTGAAATTATCAGAAATAAAAGGATTAACAATGAAAGCCAATATAGTATGGTATGACATTAGTAAGTCATTACATGTATTTGGCTATCCAGCTGCGTATGTACCTTCAATGATTCATCAAAATATATTAATTTTTAGGAGGGATGAGTAATGAGATTTAATGATAAATTAGAATTTGATTATGTAAATGTCCCTACTGATAATACATTTTATTTTTTCGGTGATAATTTACTAGAATCTATTGAACTAGTAGAACTATTTGAAAAGTATAATGAAGATGTAGAATTGATAGAGTATGGTTTTCACACTGTATCTCAATACATAAAAAAATATAAAATTAATAATGAAGTTTATACTTTTGTTTTAACATCATATTTTCACAATGGTGAATTACCAGATGCAGTAAGACAATTACTAATTAAAAATGATAAACCTGATGTAATTATTTATTCTGCAGAAAAAGATGCAGTAATCTTTGGAGTCGAAAGTACAGTAAGTACATTAGCGGGAAATGCCACTTGGCAAAGAACTGCACGAGCAACAAGCTTTATAAAAGAGGGTATTCCATTCGCATTTATATCATACTTTTCTAAAAGAGATATGTCAGCAGGTATTAATACTCCTCCAAGACGTGCAAGTGATTTATTTGTTGCAACGTATATTGCATTGTCGTTGCAGTATTCTGTTCCTGCATTAATTGGATTTTATGAACATGAAGATCGTAGACAAAACTTAACAGTCGGAAAACACGATTGGCGCGAAGAAATAATGATGTATTTTAAAGATTTAATAGTAGACGCAGACAACAAAGATGTTAATTTAATAAAATGTTATGAAAACATGAGAAATTATTATTATGGTAATGATATTGAAAGGTTCGTAGATTCTGATACTTTATTTGTAGATGGAAATTTTGATTATGTAAAAGATCCAAACTTTGCTTCAAACATTGTAAACGCAATTAATAATCATGAAAATCATCCATTATTTAATAGAAACTTGTCTAAATGGAGAAACAAAAGCTATATTGTAAAAAATGATAATTGTGAAAATGTTTATGTTTATAAATTGAATGATGTTTTAGATAATGAATTATCCAACATGGAATTTTATCAATTAACAGGAGATTGTAAGGCTGGAATAACATTTGACACTCCTAAATTAATTAATTTTTTAAACAGTCATTCATCTCATAGAGGCTATTTTCAGGATAACATAAATAGAAATTATCCTACGGTTATATTACCAACTAAGTTTAGAAAATCTGATTCTAATACACACCAAATGATTAGTACACAAGACCCATATAATGGAGAAATTCCAGCTTTTTATGAACTATATAATCAATCATTTGGCCCAATTAATTTCGTTTTATTGGTTTTTGACCATTCTAATATTACAAATTATAGTATTTCAGCAATGCAGAGGACTAAAGTATATAGAACAATTAATAATTATGTTAATCTAGTAATTGATAAAGATTATAATTATTTATCTAATAGAAGTGAAGAAGCCACTATTGATTCTAGAAATCGCTATGAAAATGAATATATTACAGAAAATGATGTTACATGTTTGTTAAGAATTTTATTATCAATAGATGACATTGAACCTTCATTTATTAATCCCCCAAGTGGAAGTTGGTCAGATTTAAGATTATATCCAACAGATAGATTTTACTATTATGCACGAAATGATGAAAGAGTTGACATAGCATATTATGATGAGTCAAATAATACTTATTATGTTGGGGAGAGCAAGGATAATTATAATAACTTAAAATCGACATTACATATAGAAGAAGAAAAAGTAGAAAAAGTGATTCACATTATTGAGGAAAATATTAATATGGAAATTCCATTTAAGAGGTTTGCCGCTTTTGGTGGTACTGTCGAAGAAGCTAAGAAAATATTAAACGATTCTAATTTTGATTTTGTAATGGTTGTTCAAGAACAATCTGATAAAATGATCATTTATATGGTGAAAAGATAATATGAAATACATAGGTAATAAAACAAGAGTATTAGATTTTATAGAGAAATCGTTAGTAGAATCGGGAATAAATTATAAACAGAAAAAGGTTGTTGATTTATTTGCTGGTACCGGTAGTGTTTCAAACTTCTTTCTAAAAAACAAATGTGAAGTTTTCTCCTGCGATAATATGACATATAGTATATGTGAACAATACAGAGTTAATTATTTTACTAAAGAACCTCTTTTTGCAGAATTAAGTAAAATTGTTGGTGGATATAAGTTAGATGATGTATTGAATTATTTAAATTGTCTACCTGGAGTTAAAGGTTATTATTATTTGAATTATGCTCCATCTGGCAAATATAAAAGACAATACTTTTCAGATTCAAATGCGCAAAAAATCGATGCAATACGTTTAAAAATAAGTGAGTGGAGAGAGGTACTAGATTATTCAAGATATATGTACTTAGTGGGAATATTGATGTGTGCAGCAGATAGAATATCAAATACATCTGGTACATATGGAGCTTATTTAAAAGTATGGCGTTCTATGGCATTAAAGGATATTTATTTAGAAAAACCAGATATAACATCAAAAGGGAAAAATTATATATATCAAGATGATGTAAATGAATTTATAAAAGGTCAAAGAGATATTGATATTGTGTATCTGGATCCTCCATATAATGAGCGACAGTACGCAAGTAATTTTCATGTATTAGAAAATATAGTAGTAGATGATAAACAAGAATTAAACGGTAAAACCGGTTTAAGGAATTATGAAAAACAAAAATCAGATTATTGTCAAAAGTCAAAAGTTATAAAATCATTCACAGATTTAATTAATAATTGTGATTGCAAGTATATAGTAATGAGTTACAGTTCTGAGGGTTTAATGTCAGAAAACGATATAATAAATATTTTAAGTAAAAAAGGGAAAGTTGAAGTTTATAAAAAAGATTACAGAAGATTTAAAACTAATGCTTGGACAAATAAAAACACGGGATTGCAAGAGATTATATTTATTTGCAAAATAAGTTAGGATTGGTGAAATAGTAATGAATAATAATGAAATATTTAAACCGGAAAATAAAAATATTAGTGATATATTCTCATTTACTGGTATTTATACAATCCCAAATTATCAAAGACAGTATTCATGGAATGATGAAAATCTTGAAGAATTATGGGATGATTTATACAATTCGTTTGTTGATGGAATAGATAAATGTTATTTCTTAGGTTCAATAGTTATAGTTGATAGAGGTAATGGTGAACAAGAATTAGTAGATGGACAGCAAAGAATTACTACATTAATGATTATGTTAAATGTTTTATTACGTGATTTTCCAGAAATAAATAGTACTAGTAGTGGAGTTCTAAATGCTGATAATTCATTAATATCTTCTTTGATATTTTTTAACCAAAAAATTAATAGGTTAAGGTTACAACAAGATCCAGACTATGATACATATTTTAAAAACATAATATCATCATCAGAATCATATAAGAATTTCAAAAAACCAACAAAGGTAGAATTAAAGAAAGAAGATCCACAATTTAAGTTTACTAATACTGCTTTCTTCTTTTATAACAAGTTTAGTGAATTGTTAAATACAGAGGGTGCTGATGTACTAGGAAAGTTCGTTAACTATATTTTGTTCAAAACAAATATTATTAAGATTTCATGTTTTGATCAATCATTTGCAATTAAATTGTTCTTAGTATTAAATGATAGAGGTATGGATTTAGCTAATTCTGATATTATTAAGTCAGTTATTTATAATGAATTTGATAAGAGTGAAGAATATACAAAACACGATAAAGACGTGTTCAATTCTAATTGGAAAGCTATAGAAGTTATTTGTAATAAATATGATTTCTCAATGGATGATTTCTTTGTGTTTTATGAATATTTTAAATTAAAGAAAAATCCAAAAAGACAATTATCTGACGAAATAACAGACATTGTAAAAAACAGTGAAATTAATTCAATAGTTACAGAGTTATTATCATTCGCTAAAAATGTAGAGAAAGTATTTACAACACAAGATCCAGTAATATACAGTCTAAGATATATTCCATGGAAGTTTTATGTTAATACAACGATAGCTACAGCTTATCAAGTTAATTATGAAGGAAAAGATGTTTTATTTTATGAATTAAGAAGATTCTACTATCTATCTTGGATAAGTGGTAAAACATTAAACGGTATTAAGCAAACATCATTTAATATAATTGAGGCTGTTGGTAATAAATCATCTTTAGATAATATAAAAACAATTATAAATAGTTTCATTATGAGAAATAAAATAATAACTAATGTATATAATGCTTTGGATGGTAACGTGTATGGTGAATCTTTCTTAAAGCCACTAATGCTTTCTATTGATTATAAAGTAAGAGAAAAATTATTAACTGAATTTTATGCTGCAGATAAAGAAATTCATATGGATCATATTCTTCCTAAAAAGTATTATGAAAAGCCAGAAGAGTGGGAATATATTACTAATAAAGAGGAAACATTACCATATCTAAATACTATTGGTAATATGGCTCTATTATTAGGTAAAAAGAATGAAGAAGCTTTGAACTTTGGAGTTCCAACAAAATTAGATATATACTTAGGTGACGATAGTCAAAAAACTGGAAGGACTGCTTTCGATACTACAAACTGGGTTGTCGATGAATTCAAAACTACAAATAAATGGACTGTTGAATCTATTCAAAATCGTAAGGTAAAATTAATTACTGAGATTGAAGATATGCTTGATATATCTAGAGAAGATATTGAAGAGGAAGCTTTATATGTTCCAACAGATGATTCTAATAATGATAATGGTTATTATAAGTGGCAATATAAAAATGAAAGATTTACTAATTCTAGTTTAGTTCGTAGATTACTAGTTGACTATATTAATAGTAAAGGTTTTAAAAAACTAGAAGAATTGGATGCTGAAATTAGAGATTATCATATTATTCCAATATTACCATTATTAAGTAAAGAAGATATTTTTAATGGTTATGGTTATAGAAAACTAAAAGGGATAAGTTTCGAACTATATACTCCATCACAGTTTAATAAAGAGAGAATTAATACATTTTTGCAAATATTTAAGAATTATTATGATTTCCAAAATGATTTAATAAAGTTATAAAAAATAATAATTCTTGTTTTGGCAAATTAAAATGATTATGGTACATTAAGACTACAATCAAACTTTTCAAAAAACAAAAAAGAAAAATATCACTTACTAAACTATAGATAATTAAATTATATTTAGTATGTCGGAGGCATCAGCACAGACTGATGTCTTTTTTAGTTGATTCAGTTTCAGTAAATCACAATTCAACTTTATAGTACCATAGATGTTGAGGTGGATGTATGAGTATGTTTGAAAAGATGGAAAAAGAAATAAGAGAGTTCCATAAATTGTGGTTAGCTGAATATATTACAAAAACTATTGAAGTAAAGCATAGTATTTATAAAAAGGATGAATTAGAAAGTTATAAATACTTTTATAACAGTAGTGAAGACTCTTTTATCTATAATAAAGATGATGAGAGGGAAATATATAATTTAGTTGATTTTATTTTAACTGACAAATATAACTTATTAGTTGCTAATAATGCATTTGATGATAAACACATCTACCTAGTTGATTTAGAAAAGGAGGATTAGTGTGTTGAATCAAATAATCTTAGTAGGTCGTTTAGTTGAAACACCTAAAGTTATTGAGACGGAGTCTGGTAAAAAGATGAGTTATATTACTCTTGATATACCAAGATCATTTAAAAATGCTGATGGTAAGTATGATACTGATTTTTTTGATTGTGTATTATGGGAAGTAGTTGCAGAAAGTACTTCTGAATATTGTAAACAAGGATACATTGTAGGAGTTAAAGGAAGAGTTCAATCTCGCATGTTAGAAGATGAAGATGGTAACAACTATAAGAAGATGAAAGTAGTTGCTGAAAAAATTACGTTTCTGTCTAGTAAAAAGGGGAAGAATAGAATGAAATTTGTCTATTCTGATGGTGGAAGATCTAAATACAATGATGTTATTAAAGTTGAAGACTGTGTTACTAGGACTATATGTAATACCACTGGTAAAGATTATAAAGAAGTCTATGACCTAATTAATAGTTATGCCTCTAGAGAGAGGGGGACTAATAAGTCTACTGCTCGTAATGGGGTATCTAAGAATACTACTCATAGGGTACTAACTGATATGGATGGACCTGGGTGTCACCTATGTTTATAGGGAGAGGGTGTCAGGTACATCTTAACGAAAATGAACTACCTAATGGTATAATAATAGCAAGTGTTAGTAAATATCTTTCATGTGTAAAAGATGGAGTATTATATGATACGTTTAACTGTATCAGAGTAGGATTTAGGTGTGTCTACGGATACTATACCTCTCCTGTGGCCTATGGGGTAGTCATGAATATATATGAAAAGATAGCTATAAATATTTTGTATTATATGGATAAATTACAGAAAGATGAAGAATTCCAAAAACAATGTCCTGGTATAACTGCTGGAGAGTATCTAGTTGTTAAAACTGGTATTAAACCAAGATTAGATGAAGTATATAAAATAGCTATGGTATTAAATGTGAAAATCAGCGATATTATTACTCAAGAGGTTAAACAAATAGAAGATTAATTGGGTATTGAAATATTACGACACCCAAAACCAAATCAAGTAGAAGGACTGTTCCAATGCCAGACGTGTTAGTAAAAGATTTATTAAAGTTAAAGGAACAATGTCATAAGTATTACGGATTTAATGATAAATGGTTTGTATTTGGAGATATCAATCCATTACATCCAGATGTCCTGAGAAGAAAGAATGACAACGCTAAAAATGCTGGGGTTAAACAAATAAGAATTCACGATTTTAGACATTCATGTGCTTCATTACTTATCAATAATGGTGCTAATATAACTTTAGTTGCTAAGTACTTAGGACATACTAAAGTTGATGTAAAGTTGATGAAACGCTAAATACTTATTCACATATGTTTAAAAATAAATTGGACGACATAGTGAATCTGATAAACGATTTAAACAAGCAGTAATTGCTTGTTTTTGTTTGGGATGCATAGGCGACATTTCTGGGTGATATCTGGGTGACAAAAGGTATAAAAAATGCTAAGTTTCAAATTATACCGACAACATCAAATCCCTTTATTTATAAGGGTTCGTAATTCTCGGTAAAATTCCAGAAAATCTTTTTTTAAGTTTCTCCTGTAGAAAGCGAAAGCTCTCATTTTTATTTATAATAAATTACATAAATTGTGATTTCTATTTTTAAGTAGTAGACTTTTTCAAAAAAGTTTACTATAATTTTAATAGGTGTTAATTATGAAAATAAGTTATGTATTTAAAAAATTAAAAAATATGAAATTTAAAGAATATGTTAATCATGCAAAAATAGTTGGTGGTAAAATAAATAAAAGTACCTTTTATGTACTTTTTGATATGGCTAGATGTGCACTTTTATATGGAAGTGGGTATATGGATTATTTTGAGTTTGAGTTTTATCTTTTAAATAGTAAAGAAAGAAGTACTTATTTAACTGGTAAATATAATAATGATATAGTTAAAAAGTATAATAAAAAAGAAGACTGGCATTTACTTGATGATAAGGGAGAATTTAATAAGTTATTTAAAAATTATTTAGGTAGAAGTTTTATTGATTTAAGGGATGCTACTTTTAAAGAATTTAAGGATTATATTTTTGATAAAGAAAAAATAGTTTGTAAACAAGTTAATAATTGTGGTGGTAAAGGATTAGAGATTATTAATATAGATAGAAATATGTTTAGGAATGAATATAATGTTTTAAAGTTATATAATTCTATTATGAAAAAAGAAGAGTTTATTATTGAAGAGTTTATTTATCAACACGAAAGTTTTAGTAAGTTATATAAGGGAAGTGTTAATACTCTTAGAGTGCTTTCTTTTGTTGATGATAAAGGGGTTACTCATATTTTGAATACTATTTTAAGAATTGGTAATAATGGAAATGTTGATAATTTTAGTAGTGGTGGAATGTATACTTTTGTTAATGATTTAGGAACTGTTTATGTACCTGCGATAGATGAAAAAGGAAATATTTATTATAAACATCCAAGTAGTGGATGTGATATTGTAGGGTTTAAAGTACCACATTATAATGAGTTAGAAAACTTTATAAGCACTTTAAGTAAGGTTGTACCAAGTATTAGATATGTTGGTTGGGATGTTGTTTTAAATGATAAAGGTGAATTTATTGTAATAGAAGGAAATCAGTATCCTGGAGTGTTTCAAGTTAAACCAAGTATTAGTGGTATTAAACAAGGTGATTTACCTAAATATAAAAAATATATGGATATATAGGAGGAATTATGGATTTATTTGTAGTTTTAGTATTAAGTATATTTGAAGTGTTTTCTTTATTAATTGGGTCTTTAATTGTTTTTTCTACAAAGAATAATAAGAAAGTTATGACTTTCAGTGTGGCTCTTGGATTTATTGTTTTAATTCTTTTGGGGTTATTTCATTTAATACCTGATGCTTATCTATTTTATAAAGAAGGATTTGATACATTTAAGAGTATATTATTTACTTGCTTCTTTATAATTATTGGGTTTGCAGTAGTAATCGTACTAGATGTTCTAGGTGGACATCATCATCATGAGGAAAAGAGTGCTTATAAACATATATCTTTTATTACTTGTGTGTTTTTAGTTATTCATAATTTTATAGAAGGAATGACACTTTATAGTACTGTTTTAACTAGTTATGATACTGCTGTTATTTTAACTCTTGGAATTGCACTTCATAATTTACCCCTTGGGTTTACTTTATCAAGTACGTTTAATGAATTATATGGTAAAAGTAAAACTTTATTATGTATGATAGGTATTGGAATATCTTATTTATTTGGTGCTTTAGTTTTATATAAGTTTACTTTGAATGCATTTATTATTGGAACACTTTTATCATTTACTTTTGGTATGATTATGTATATTGCTTGTTTTGAATTTTTACCTTTAATTAAAGATAGTAAGGATAAGAAAATGGTTAATATGGGAATTTTATGTGGTATTATATTAATGCTTATAACTATGTTGTTTTAGTTTACAATATAGTTTTTTTGTTGTATAATTTTTATGTGGTTAATATGAAAAAATTTTTAAAAGTGAATAAGTATTATTTATTAACAATTATTTTAATGTTATTAACATTTATTCAAATAAAAAGATACTTTAGTTATGAGTTATTAACATTTGATATGTTTATACATGATTATATATTAGATAATTTAGTGAATAATGGTTTAACTATTTTTTTTAAAATTATTACTAATATAGGAAGTGTATACTTTTATATAACTACTTTAATAATTTTGTTTGTTGTTTATAAAAATAAAAAAAATATTATTAAACTTAGTTGTTCTTTATTTACAGTTTATTTGATTAATTTGATTATTAAGTTTATTATTAATAGAGAAAGGCCACTTACAAGTTTAATAAATGTTCCATGGGATCCATCATTTCCAAGTGGACATACTGCATGTAGTATTGTTTTTTATGGAATTTTAATTTATTTACTTAGTAATAGTGATATTAAAGGATTAAAAAAAGTATTATTTACTATATTTTTAGTTATTATAATAATATTAATAGGAGTATCTAGGTTGTACTTGGGAGTACATTATTTGTCTGATGTATGTGCTGGATATTTAGTTGGTTTAATTGTTTTATTTATGTTTATTAATTATTATAAAAAGGAGAATATATGAAAGAGAAAATATTTTTATTTATTAAAGGTATAATTTTGGGAATATCTTTTGTTATTCCTGGAGTAAGTGGTGGTACACTTGCTGTTTTGATGGGAATTTATGAAGAGTTAATTGAAGCAGCTAGTAATTTTTATAAAAGTCTTAATGATTTTAAAAAGTATTTTATGTATTTGTTACCAATAGGGCTTGGAGTAGTTTTTTCTGTTAGTGTTTTTGCTAGAATTATTAAGTTTGGTTTAGATAAGGCACCTATTATAACTATTTTGATATTCTTGGGTATGATTATTGGTGGTATTCCTTCACTTTGTAAGAATGTTAAGGGATATAAAATTACTATAAAAGATATTTCTCTTATGTTAGTTGGAATGTTAATAGTTCTTAGTATGTTAATATTTCATAAAAGCAGTAATTTGGTTACTTTTGATAATATAAATATGTATGGATATGTTATTTTATTTTTTGTAGGTATGTTAGCTGCAGTTACAATGGTTGTTCCTGGTATAAGTGGTTCTTTTACTCTTATGCTTATTGGTTATTATGAACCAGTTTTAAATATGGTAAATGAGATTACAGCATTTAAAAATTTAAGTACTAATATTATTTTAATGTGTGTATTTATGCTAGGTGTTGTACTTGGTATTGTGTTTGTTTCTAAAATAATTGATTGGTGTTTAAAACATTATAAGAAGGAAACATATTATGCTATTATAGGATTTGTTCTTTCTAGTATAGTTAGTGTTTTATATGAAGTTAGTAAATTTCCTATGAATGAAGTGCATTTGGTAATAGGTGTAGTTTTATTAATTATTAATAGTGTTTTAGTTTATAAGGTGTTTGATTTATAAGAGGTGATTTAATGGATCCAGTTAGAATTGGTAACTTGATTAAAGAGTTAAGAATAAAGAGTAATCTTACACAAAATGAGTTTGCTAATAAATATGGTGTTACTTATCAAGCGGTAAGTAAATGGGAAAATGGAAAAAATATACCTGATATTAGTGTTTTAAAGTTAATATGTGAAGATTATAATATTAGTTTAGATAGTATTTTAGATGGGAAAGTTAATAAGAATAAAAAGAAGTTAATAATACTGACTTCAATTATATTAGTTATTTTATTAATAGTAATTGCTTCACTTAATTTTCGGGATAATCAAATAAACTTTAAGATAATTAGTTCAAGTTGTGAAGACTTTAATATTTATGGGTCACTTGCTTATAATAAGAGTGATAGTCATTTACATTTAGGAAATGTTACTTATTGTGGAGGAGATGATACTACTAAATATGTAAAAATAGAATGTGGTTTGTATGAGAAAAAGGATGATAAGTTTAAAGTACTTGATACTTGTAAATATAATTATGATGGAAGTATTAAGTTAGAAGATTATTTAGAGAATATTGATTTTGATTTGAAAGATTTTTCTAATAAGTGTGATAAGTATGATAATAATAGTTTGTATATAGTTATTAATGCTACTGATAATGAGGGTAATATTACTAAATATCAAATTCCTCTTAATTTAAGTAATACTTGTAATAAAAAATAAACTCAACCTTAAGTTTAGTTACAAATAAAAATAAATATGTTATCATTTAAATAGAAGGAGGAAAAACATGAAAAATTTAAAAAAGTTTTTATTAGGAGCTATACTTATAGTTATTGGTTTAATTCTATTATATTTCTTCTTTATTAGGAAAGATGATAATAAAGAAACTGATGCTCAAAAATTTAAAAATGAATATAGTAAGGTGAGTGATAATAATCCGTTTGTTTATAGAAATATAGATCAAATAATAAACATACTTGAAAATGGAACTGGTGTAGTATATTTAGGCTTTCCTGAATGTCCTTGGTGTCAAGCTTATGTTCCTTATGTAGAAGAAGTAGCTAAAAAAGTTGGTATAGATAAAGTTTATTATTTTAATATTCTAGAAGATAGAAAAAATAATTCTGAAAAATATCAAAAAATAGTAAAAATATTAAATGAATACATACCAAATGATGAAGAGGGAAATAAAAGAGTATTTGTACCTGCTTTAATTGTTGTAAAAGAAGGTAAAATATTGCTATTTAATGATGAAACATCACTTGATACAAAAGGTTATGAAATACCTGAAGATTACTGGAAAAATGAAGGTAGTGAAGACCTAAAATTATTATTTGAAAAAGCGTTTAATGAAGTTAAAAGCAATGTATGTAAAAGTGGCTGTAACGATTAGTTACAGTTTTTCTTTTTTATATATTTAAATTTTATTTTATCTTTAAACTTAGAATATTAAATTATTTATATAATAGATTTATTAAACTTGTATTTTTTTGTAAATTAGAAACTTTGTTTTATAGATTTTTTATATTTTTTATGGTACACTTTTATAGTATGAGGAGTTATGATATGAAAAATAGAATTATTTTAGGTATATTCGCAGTTGTTTTTTGTTTCTTTTTAGCAGGATGTGAATTTAATGTTGGAGAAAAGAAATATAGTGTTAATGGTATAAATGTTACTTTAGAAGATGGTTTAGTAGAAACTGATATAGTTAGTCAAACTGTTTATTTAAAGGGAATAGATATGGAATTTACTGCTTTAAAAGAAAGTTTTACTGATTTAGAAAAAGTAAATATTACTAGTGAAAATTCTTTAGAAGATTATGCTAGGTTAGTAGTTAGTAATAATAAATTAGATAGTGAAGTAATTAATAAAGATGGTGTTGTTTATTTTGAATATGTTAAAGAAATGAATGGAAAGAATATTTATTATTTAGCTACTGTTAATAAGTCAGAAGATGCTTTTTGGTTAATACAATTTATTTGTTCAGAAAAGAATAAAGATAAGTACAAACCTAAATTCTTAGAATGGTCTAAGACTGTTAGTTTTGATAAGACTTCTAATTAGAGGTCTTTTATTGTGGGGTAAAACTTATAATTTATTATGAGGAATAGTATAGAGGTAAACTTAGATATTGAAAAAATTATTTATGTTGTTTTTATAATTATTTCAGTAATGGGAATAATAGGTACTAATTATGAAGAAAAATTTATTGAAACAGGTGATAGTTCTTATCATGAAAAGGGTTGTACTATTTTTAAGATAACTATAGTTATAGCACTTATAATTTATCTTTATTATTTGAAAAGAAATTATGAAATTTATAATGAAGCAAGTTCTAAAGAAAAAAATCTTATTAGAATAAGACTTTTTGGTAGTGTATTTTTTGTTGTTGGTGCAATTTGTTTAGTTTATTTTAGATTTAAGGATCCAGGATTTGTTGATAGCCCTGAAATTTAGTTATTTTAGTATTTTTCTTATATAACTTACAATTTCTTCAATACTTAGGTTAACAAACTCAATATCATAAAATAAGTTATTATAAGTAAATTTTGCACTAGTGACGTAACTATAGTTATCACTATAATCTTTTACAATTTTAACTTCATGATTATGTATAATAGATGACTTAAGTTCACTAGTAGGTACATATATGCATTTAGGTCTTCCAGTAATTGATTCATGTTTAGAATAATAAATATCTATTACTTTTTCTCCATTCTTAAATATTACTTGATTAGCATATTTTTCTTTATTATCATATGTTAACCATTCATAATTATGTTCTAAATTGTAACCTTTGGGTATCGGAGCTAAAGATCCATTTAAACTTTTTATTTCGTTTCTATTAATATCCATATCTTTAACAACATAGTTTAACTTCGCATTATCACTTAATTCATTGATAACTATAATATCACTTTCATACTTATACACAACTTCACTAGTATTTTTGTTAAGTACTAACATTACTGACAAAATAACAACTAATGTAGATGGTACTAAAAACAAATAATTAACCTTCTTTCTAGTAATATTATCGTATATTTTATATTTATTTATTTTTTTTGTAAACATACTCTTCAAATTCATAAATCATTCCTCCTTTAAGTATTTATTAAGTTCCTTTAATGTCCTATAGATATAGTGTTTCACATTGCTTTCTGTGATATTTAAAAACTCACTTATCTCTTTAAGTGTTAACTCTTCATAATAATATAAATAGAATATCTTTGAAATAACACTTTTCTTCTTTTTTAAATAATTCCACACCTTATCAGTGTCATATTTATTAGAAATAGTTTCTTCTAAGTTAAACTCATCACGGATATTCTCTATACCCGAGTCTTCTTCATTCTTAAAATAATCTACTATTTTATCTTTAAACTTAAATCTATAATAATCATTAATTTTATGATTTGCAATTCCAAATAAATAAAATTTATCAACACTCATATTCTTTTTTAACTTCTTATACGCGTCAGCATATATATTTTGTAAAATATCTTCCACATCAGCAATATTTTTGCATTTCAATATAACATACCTTTTTATCTCATTAAAAGTCTCATTATAAATACTATCAAATTCTCTTAAGGCTTGACTAGTCATTTTATCACACCCACTTATATAGTCGTAAATTATTACTATTTAGTTCCATTTTGTGTAATTATTTTTATTAATTCTTTTGTACTAAAGTTAGGTGTAGTATTCTTATTAAGCAATATACCTATCTCTCTAGAAGGAATTTTTTCTTTAATTGGTACAATAAATAGTTCTTTGTTATCTAAATTATTTTTTATATAATTTTTTGTAACATAACCAATTCCAAGACCAATACGTGAAAATTCACTTACTAAGTAATAACTTCCTATTTCAATTTTTGGTTTTAAAGTTATTTCGTATTTATTTGCAAAATCATCTAGGAATTTTCTTGTGTTAGAATTTTTGTCTTGAAGTATTAAAGGGTAGTTATTTAATTCTTTAATTGATATTTTTTCTTTAATAGGTTTATTACTTACAAAGCAATCAGTTATTGTTTTACATTTTATTATGTTAAAATCATTTTTTGTTTCTTCATTAGTTAGATTTAAAATGTGCATATCAATTAGACCATCTTTAAGCATAGACTTTAATTCACTAGTTAGATTTGTTCTTATTTCTATATTTATATTGGGATAAAGTTTATGAAAAGTTTCTAAGTAAGGCATTAAAAACTCTTTTGTTAGTGTAGTGTTTATTCCAATTCTAATAGTGCCACTTTCTAAGTTAATTAATTCATTAAATTTTGCTTCACCACTTTTAAAGTATTCTATTCCTTTACTAATATATTCGTACAATGTAATTCCTTCAGTTGTTAAGTTTACTCCTTTTTTTGTTCTAGTAAATAGTGGAGCACCTAAATACCCTTCTAAGTTTTTAATTGATTTACTGACAGCAGGCTCACTTATTAAAAGTTCTTTACTAGCTCTTGTTATGTTTCCATTTTTAGCTACAATATAAAATATTCTATATAGTTCATAATCAATATTCATAAATAACCTCCAGTTATGACCTTATTATACTAAAAAGTGTTATTTAATACAACTATAATATAAGTCTTTTTTTAGTTTTAGTAGATTATTTTCTTCTTTAATTTCTTCAGTTATTATTTTTGAATGGAAAATTGTTAGGTCTAAATCATAAGGAATTAAATTAATTTTGTTTGAAGAATATGTTACAGTATATAGTTTACTATAATTAAATATTAGTTTATATGGAATATCTTGGTCGTTGTTTAGTTCTTTGTTAATGGTTGATATTTCATTATATAATATAATTTTTATGTTTGGGTTATTTTCTATTTTTTTATATTCTTCACTGGATTTAAATTCTTTATTAACTATATATTTTATTTTTATACTTGGTATTTGTGAAAAGTAGTCTACAATTTTGAATGTTTGATTTTTATGTAGTCTAAAAATGTAGTTATTTTCATCTATATATATTTTATTAGTGCCATCAATTACTAGAATGTAGTTTTCAATTTTGTCTTTTTTATTTATTATTTTCATATTTTTTATGTTTCTTTGTTTGAACTCTTGTATTAGGTTTATCTCATCAATATCATTATAGCTTTCTAATATGTTGGATGTTATGGTTGTTAATTCTTCTATCGTGTAACCATTTTCGTTATATATGTCAAAGTCTCCATTTGGATTATCTTCTTTTTTATATCGAAAAGATATGTAGTTATTGTTTCTGTTTATACTTTCACTCCAGGAAAAAGTGTTTTCACCTGATATTTTTTTACCACATAAAATGCACGTGTGATCTTTATCTATAGATGTTAATCTTATTTCGTGTTTACATTTCTTTTGTAATTTTTCTAATTCGTCATATTTATTTATTAAATTCTTTCTTTCATTTATTAGTAATTCTTTAATATTTTTAATGTTATTTTTGAGTTCTGGATTTTCTATATTTGTAATAATAACTCTTTGTAAATCTAGTAAATCTGTTGAAATTTTAGGGCATTCTTTTTTTAGTTTAAGTAAAGTGTTAATTTCATATTTCTTCATTTTTAATATCTCCTTAGTATTTGTATATTTTCTGTATACTCTAGTTTTGTTAAAAAGTCTTCAAGTTTATCTATGTCATTTAATATTTCGTAGTCAATGTTAAAATCATTTTTTACTTTACCAGTTATTATATGTCTTGATGAGGGTGGTATGTCTTCTAAAAAAGAAGTACATATTGGACAGTAGATGTAGTTTGGGTAAATATAATTATTTTCTTTTCTTTCATCAATTACTATTTGATGTGAACATATTTTTTTTATTTCTTCTATAGTTAGATTTTTTTCACTTTCTAGTGTCTTAAGTTTTTTATTAATTTTATTTATATACTCACTAAGAATTAATGTGTCATTGTTATCTTTTAAATATTTTTTTGAAATTAATAAAAGGTTATTTAGTTCGTAATAATTAGTTTTTTCTCTTATAGTTATAATTTGATTAATGAGTTCTTTTTTCTTTTTTAGTAAATTTAACATTTCTTTATTCATGATTTTCTTCCTTTCTTTGATAATAATATACACCTTTTTTGGTAATAAGTATAATACATATTTTTAATGGCTTTTATAACTTGTAGTTATTACAAATATAACTAATTGGTAATTTTTTAATTATTAATTTTGTTATATAATGTAACTAGGAGAAGTGATTATATGTATAAATCTAATGATAGTGAAGAAATTGCAAAGTTATTAAGTAGTTTTAATTATGATGAAAGTAAAAAAGAAGAAGTGTTAAAGAAGTATTATGATTTAATAAAAGTAGCTGACTTACATACTCATACTAATTATAGTGATGGAACAAATAGTCCACTTGAAGTATTGGAATTAGCAAAAAAATCAAATGTAGGTGTACTTTCTATAACTGATCATGACACGATTGAAGGAATTAGAAAATATAAGAATGTTTTACATAATGATGAGAGTTTGAAATTTGTTGATGGAGTTGAATTATCTGTTAAGGTTAATCATGGTAGAATGCATATTTTAGGATATGGTATAGATATAGATAATAAATATTTAAATGATAAATTATCGTGGATTAAGGAAAATAAGATTAATTCATTTTTGACAATTTATGAAGAAGTTAAAAGAGAATATAATTTAGAATTTAGTAATATAGAATTAGTTAAATTAATAGAAAGTGTGTATAATGAAGGAAATACTATTAACAGGGTTGATATTGCTAAGATGTGTGTAAAGTATGGATATGCTAGTGATGTTAAAGATGCGTTTAATAAATATTTAATTACAGCTTATGAAAATACAAGAAAATATAGAAAAGGGATAAATTATAAAGAAGCGATAAATGTTATTAATTTGGCTCATGGGGTAAGTGTTCTTGCACATCCAAAAAGTTTAGAACTTGATAAAAAAGAGTTTTTGATTTTGTTAAAAGAATTAATTAAGTGTGGGTTAGGAGGAATTGAAGTGTATCATTCAAGTCATACTAATGAAGAAATGAAGTTTTATAAGCAAGTATGCTTAGAATATAATTTATTTATGACTGTTGGAAGTGATTATCATGGAAATAATAAAAAGGACGTTAAAATAGGAAGTGGGGTAGATAATAATTTAAATATTAGTGTTTTAGAACTTAAAAGATTAAATAATAATAAAAAATAATGTTCTTGTAAATTATAGTTTACAATATCTAATTTTTTTTAATAGTATTTTTTTTAAAAATATAGTATATTTATATTGAGGTATGTTGTATGAAAAAGAAAAGAATGAAAGTAGGTCTTTTTATAGATAATTATTATCCTAATATAGATGGAGTTACAATGGTTGTTGATAATTTGGCTAGATGTTTAACAAAATATGCTGATGTTGTTGTAGTGTGTCCATATATTGATGGATGTGATGATAAAGGGTTTCCTTATAAAGTTATTAGGTTAAAAAGTTTAAAAGTACCTTTTACTTCTTATAAAATAGTTGATGTTTTTTGTAATAAAAGTGAACTTATTAATGAAGAGTTTGATATAATTCATATACATTCTCCTTTTATATTAGGGCGTATTGGGATTAATCTTGCTAAGAAATTAAATATTCCTTGTATATCTACATTGCATACTAGGTTTGATTTTGAATTTAAAAGATTTGTTAAAAATGGAGTAATAGCTAAAAAAGTAACAGGTGTTCTTATTAAATCTTTAAATAAATGTGATTTATGTACTGTTGTTAATGATCCTTTGGTTCTTGAAGCAAGAAGTTATGGATATAAAGGGAGAATTAGAATTGTTTATAATGGGACTGATTTGAAACCTGCAATTTTTAAGGGTATAAAAAAGGACATGATTAATGAAATGTTTAATCTTAAAGAAGAAGATAAAGTTATGATTTTTGTTGGTAGAATAATTGATATTAAAAATATATTTTTTATAATGGATGCACTTAAATTACTTAAGGATGATAATTTTTCTTTTAAAATGATTTTTGTTGGTGAAGGGCCTGACTATGAAAAACTTATTGATAGAGTAAAAGAGTATAATCTAGAAGACGATGTTATTTTGACTGGTAAGATAACAGATAGAAAACTTCTTTCATATATTTATAGGAGAAGTGACTTGTTATTATTTCCATCTTTGTTTGATACTTCAAGTTTAGTTAGAATAGAAGCTGCAGTTAATATGACACCGGGTTTATTTATAAGAGAGAGTATGGTTGGGTCAACAATTACTGATGGGGTTGATGGCTATTTGAGTGAATTAGATGTTAATTTATATAAGAATAAAATAATTAGTATTTTTAATAATGAGAGTGAATTAAAAAAAGTCTCAAGAAATGCTAAAAAAAATTTAGGTGTTTCTTGGAGTGAAATTATTAAAAAGTATTATAAAATATATAATGAAGAAATAAGTATAAAAAAAGATTGCTAACTATTAGCAATCTTTTACTTGATTTAGATCTGTGCTTAATTCACATTTTTTTGATATTTCATTTGTATAATAAACAACTCCTACTTTAATCTTCTGTTTATTAGAAGGTTTAAGTAGTTCTTAAGCTAATTTATTCGCAGATGATTTTAATTCAGATAGTTTATTATTCTCACTCATGCTTCCAGAATCATCAAGCACTAAAACTACCTCTTTTTCTGATGAATAGATATTGAATGAATTACCATCAATATTTAAGTTAATTAAAGCATTTATTTCATCTTCTTTCTCACCAGCCACTACTTTTGCAGTCTTTGTAAATTTAACTTCACCTGGATTAGTTTGAGCAGTAACTTTTCCAGTAAAGAAACTAAAAGCAACAACAAAAATGGTTAAAGTTCTAAAAACTTTTTTCATTTTACCAAAATCCTTTCCATCGAATAACTTTCGATAGGTCTATGTATTATACTTAAATTTAAAAAAAGTCAATATAATTTGCTAGTTATGTTAATACTTTTTAAATTTTTAATACTTAAAAACTATTATCTTGCACTTGTAGCCTAATGTTTCATATACTAAAATAGGTGATAAATATGGCTTTAAAAGGTGTTGTTGTAGATGCTGGGCATGGTGGTAGTGATCCAGGTGCAAGCGGAAATGGAATTATTGAAAAGGATTTAACTCTTCTTATAAGTAAATACATGTATGACAGATTAAGGGAACTCGGTATTCCAGCATATATAACAAGAACTACTGATGAAACAATTGATTCGACAGAAAGAACAAATAGAATTAAAAATGCATTTGGTACATCTAAAGATGTTATAGTAATAAGTAATCATATAAATGCAGGGGGCTCCGATATAAGTAATTATGAAGTGTTAAATTAAAAAAATATATGTTATAATATTTGTGAAATGTGGAGTTGAAGTATTATGAATAAAATGAGGAAAGAAGATGCTTTAAAAAATTATCTAGGTGAAGATAGAATTCAAAATTTGGCTGAACTATATAATATTGTTGAAAAAAGCAAAAGTATAATTGATGATAAAGCATACAATGATATGTTTAATATTTTAATAAAATATTCCTTGGATGAACCTAAATACTTTTATACTTATTTTATACTTAGGGATGCGTTAAGAAAGTATTACGATTTAAGTTACAACATTATTTCTAAGATTTCTAATCAAAATAATGAAGAACTTTTCCAAATGTATGAGTTTATTAATTTATATACAAGGAATAATTTGGATTTTAAAATATCAATTATAAATGAATTTGTAAAAATGGGTATTTATGAAGAAAGATCATTATCTGAATTTACTACATTTAATCTTTATAAAAAACTTTTGCAAATTTTTAGTATAAAATATAAAAAGGGATGTACAAGAGATTCAAAAGAATTATATGAACAATCAAAATTAAGCATAATTCAACAAAAGGCTAAAGTTATAACTAATAGTATTATTAAACATAATAATGATTCATATTTAATCAATCAAAATCATTTTGTTAAACCTACTAATTCAGTTTTAGAAATAATGTGTTCATTACCAGATATTATTGTTGATAATGAAGAAGACTTTAAAAAATTGATTGATTATTTATATAAATTATTTTGGGAAAGCAATTCACGTGGATATGCAAAAAATAATGAATTAGATTTTATAAATAATATTAGAAGATATTATTATCATGATTTGGAACATGGAAAAGATTCTGATGTAAAAAAGAAATTTAAGCTTGTAAAGAATTTTTTCAAAGAATCAACAGGAAAGAGTATCCCAACAACCGCTAAAGAATGGCAAAGCATACAAGAGCATATTTATGACTTGTTAATTGATTTTTTAAAAAATATTGAGATAAAAGAGCCTGTTTTAGTTTAAATTTTTCCTTTTCTTCCATATGGATTATGAACTCTATTATCTTCATATTTAAAAGTATGAGTGTCTAGAATATCATATCTAAATCTAATAATTATATTTCTATCTTTATCTGCTTCAATTCTTTCTATTAAAGTAAATAATAAATCTTTATTAGGGTTGTTTAAGTTTAACAACCTTTTTATTTTATTTATATAATTTGGTAATTTATCAGTACTATGTTTTCTTTTTTCTATTTCTATATTAATATCTTCTAATTGTGTATTTAAATTCTTTAATTTATCTTCATATGGTTTAGATAGTAATTTATATTGATCAGGTGTAATATTACCTTCTAAACGGTCGTTATAGATGATTTGGATAGTTTCTAATAATTTATTTTGTTCTTTAATAATATCTTCTTTTCTTTTTTTATAATCATTAGAATTATTCTTAGTTCTTTTAATAACTTCTTCATTTAATTCTTTCATATCTAAATCTTGAAATAATTCTGATAACAATTTTTTAATTTCTTTTAAAACTAATTCTTCAAAGTAATCATAGGCAAAGAAGTGAGATGTACATAATTTTCTGACAGGATCTCTAGCATACTTATTACAGTTAATACACCAGTAATCTTGTTTTTTTCTATAAAGTACTCCTAATCTATTACCACATTCATGGCAAAATAATAATCCTTCTAATAATCTTTCAGGTCTTTTTCTTTTAGAATAAGATCTATTTTTATTTTTAGTTTTTTTATTTATCAACATAAATGTATTTTTATCTACTAATGGCTTATGAGTATCTTCTACTATGATCCATAAGCTTTCATCTAATGTAACTTTCTTTTTAGATTTATAACTTATATTAGTTTGAGTGTGCTGTACCATGTCTCCTGTATACATTCTATTTTGTAATATATTATGAACAGCATGTATTGTCCACTTATTTTTTTCTATAACTCTACTAGATGTAGGTAAGTTTTTATATGCTGCTGGAGTAGGTGCTCCCATATTAGTAAGTCTAGTTGCTATTTCACTAATACCTATGTTATTTGATCTCCATTCAAATATAAGTTTTACATATTTAGCTACTTCAGTATCAGGTATTAAATGACCTTTATCATTTGGATCCCTCATGTATCCATAACATGGTTTACTACCTATAAATTTACCATCTTTTCTTTTTGAATCTAATACATTTCTAATCTTTAAAGAGTTTTGTTTACTATAATAATCATTACATGCAATTATGAAAGTAGAGGAGTCATTACTAGCCTGATTTTTCATACTATCATAATTTTCAACAATAGATATAAATCTTACTTTATTTTCAGGAAAATATGTTTCTATATAATATCCAGTCATTACATGATCTCTACCTAATCTTGATAAGTCTTTAACGATTACTAAATTAATTTTTTTATTTTTTATATCTTCAATCATTTTAGTAAATCCAGGTCTATCAAAATTAGTACCAGAATATCCATCATCAACATATTCTCCTACTAGATTAAATCCATTGTTTTTACAATGGGTACGGAGTATATCTTTTTGATTTGTTACACTTTCACTATCTGATTCATATTTCTTATCTTTATCTTCTTGTGAAAGCCTGATATAAATACCAGCATTATAATCTAAGTTTGATAAGTAACTATAATTCATATTTTACCTCCTTTTCTTGTTACTTATCTCCCATAAGACAGTAACAGTATATTAGATTCAAAAAATAACCGCAAATGTGCGATTTAGTTTTTCGTAGTTATTTGTTTTATTAAGTAATTAATAATAATTTTTTTAAATAATTCTTTTTTATCTTTATTCATATTTAAATTTATGATTTGTACTGGTGTGTTATTCATTTGTAGCACCTACAATCTCATCTATTAATCTTTGTAATCCTTCTTGTTCTTCTTTAGTAGCTTCTACTTTTTCTATTTTCTTTCCATTCCAATAACCGTCTTTATATAAAGGTGGCTTTTTACTTATTTCAATTCCATTTATTTCCAGTACATGTATATAATTTTGTCTATGACCTTTTTTATCCACATATCCCTTAGGAATACCTCGTATATAAATATCTTTTCAAATACTTAAATCTACCTTATTATAATATTCTATATACATTCTTGCACTAAAAAAGGATAAGTTTAACTTATCCCTTCCATTACTATCTTTATATGGTTCTTTCTGACATATATCAAACCATATATAATCTTTATCAACCTTATCTCTAATACTAGAAATAGTACCGTGATATTTAATATAATCTACCATATCTTTCATATAAACCTCCTACCTTTACCTAAGGCCTTTCTATTATCTATTCAACTTTTATATTTAATTTATTTATTCTGTTAGAATAATAATTCAAACCAGGTTGATGAAATATTCTAATTACCTAGAATATTATTACTAACATATATCTTTCTTTTAAAACTTTTAGGATTATTAATCGTTATATAATTATGATCTAATAAACACATAATTAATTTACTTATTGTTCTAGTAGAACAATTTAACTTATCAGCATAGTACTTATTAGATCCATATGCATAACCTAACTTTTTAGAATTACTTTGCAATATTCCTAATAGTACCATAGCATTCTTAGGAATATTTACTTCTAATAAAGAAGTTGGTATTTTTATAAAACTTTCATTCATAGATATCCTCCTTTCTTTTATACAACAAAAAAAAGAGCAAGCTCTCTTTCTATAGTTTTTCCACTATTATAATCATTTTATCACTTGACAATTATCTATTCAATAACAAATTTAGTATCACTTTCAGTGTCATTTTTAGTATCAATAACAGTATTGATTTTAGTATTAAACTCAGAATTAAGTATTATTAAAAATATCTTTTTAACAATATTACTTCTATTATATTAATTTTATCATTTGAAATGTATAATTACAATTTCATTTTTTGCTCTCAAAATGTTTTGCATTTTGTTTCGGTATTTGTTCCACTAGGGGATTGGGGATTTTCCCCATAATATGTGGAAAATGTTCTATGGGAGGAACTTTCCAATGCTTGCTAAGAAAAAGTAGTGTGCCAACTTGGCACAATATGATAGTTAATTTCGACAAAATATGATATAATTTTTTTGAGAGACAATGGCAAATTTGGAGGTATTTATGAATAGAAATATATTGAATAAGTATATTGAACAATATCTAAGTGATTTAAAATCAACTGGCGAAATAAACGATATTGAAGAAAGAAATGAGAGAAAAGAATATTATCAATCGTTTAATAAAGAAAAAGTTTTATCTATGTCCGAAAGTGATTTTTATGAATATATAAGTAAACTATGGGCAATGTTGATATGGGGTAATAAAAAATATAAAATAGATCAATTAATAGAAGATAATGGATTTGAAAAATTAAAAAGAGAAATTTCTGAATTGTTATTTGGACAAGAGTCAATTGAGAATCGATGGGATAAATTTAAGAATAGCGTAAAAGGTTTTGGACCAGCTATGATGAGTGAACTATTATGTTATGTATATCCAAATGATTGTATGTTATGGAATAGAACTGCTGCAACTGCATATCAAATTTTAGAAGTACCAAATATCCCTACACATAATTATCAAATGACTGGTAAAAAATATCTCGAAATGACAAATATTTCTAAACAAATAAGCGATATATTTAAAAACAAAGGATATACTTTCTCAGATTTGTTGTTTGTCGATTATTTCTTTTGGGATCAGTTAAGAGAGTTACCAGTGGTTGAAGTAGAAAAGAAGGATAGGAAAGAAACCGTTGTTGGAAATAAATCATATCATAATGAAATAATTGATTACATTAAGAACATAGGTTCTTTACTAGGATATAATTCTAATTTAAAAGGTAATATAAAAGATTCTGGTAAAATAGCTGATGCTATTTGGGAATTCAATGTTGGAAATATAGGAAAAATAAAATATGTTTTTGAAGTTCAAGATAGTGGTTCAATTGATTCACTTATAGTAAGTTTGATGAATGCTTCTCAGGATATTTCCGTTCAAGCTGTAGTAGCAGTATCTGATAAGGAACAGATTAATAAAATCAAAAAACATTGTAATAATATTAATGGCAGTTTTAATGGAAAACTTAAATTTTGGGATATATCTGAGGTGGAACGTGCTTATACTGATTTAAGTAACTCAATGGAAATAATAAATAAAGCTATTAATGTAGAATTTGAAGAGAATTAAATCTAATTCTCTTTTTATTACCAAACAAAAACTTAAAATATAGTGGAAAAATCTTCCATACTTTGCTATAATATATTACGTACTTAGAAACAGATAGTAGTTTTATTTGGTACAGTCAATTCGGTGAGAGTCCGAGAATCCTTTTAATGGGAGTTCTAGCATTGCTATGCAATGACTAGGTAATAGTATGGAGCTCATGTGGCTCGCATGCAGACAAGCTGCTGCTCACCTACATGATCTAACCATATATGACGTAATTTGCCAGGTGTAAGGAGATTAATTAAGATTTCAGGTCGTTGCTTACCCCTTATTGTTTTATTTTAAAGAATAGGAGGTATGCTTATGAAGAAGAAAACAAAGCAAAAAAAGATTATTTTTATAGTCATATTAGCATTTATTTTCCCTGTCATGGTGAAGGTATTAAACTTAGATTATGAACAAATGTTACTTTGTGTTACTTTTATTTCATTAATAAGTAATGCAGTATCGGATTTTAATTTAAGGGGAGCCCTTCTTGCGAAGCTGAGTATTATCACTTAATTAATTGTTGATATGCATCTGGCGTTTTTACGTTTTTGGAGGTGATTAATTGAAAAAGAGAAGATCTCTTCTGTATAATAGAGGTAGTAAAAAGTATATTGCTTCCTTATTATCAACCAAGAAACATACATTTACCAAGAATGATTTAAATACAATTATTTATAAATATGATGAAGATTTAATTGTATTTTATGAGAATAAGAGGAGTAAAAAAAGGTATTCTAAACAGCCTAAAGATTATACATCAAAAAAATATAGAAGGTTTACCGATGTTAAGGAGCCAAGAAAAACAGCACTTAAGCAATTAAATAAATATTTATCAGAATTGCGCATTCCAAATTATGTTTTTGCAAAAACTGATGGTGGATATGTAAAAAATGCAAACAGGCATAAGGGCAATACTTCATTTTTATTAATAGATATTGCAAGTTTTTATCCAAATTGCAAATTTAAATATGTAAAAAATTTTTTTATGTCTGGAGCAGGCTTTAAGATGAAAAATGATTTAGCACAAAGAATGGCAGAATTAGTAACGATACCAAGTTATAATAAAAAAGTTAGAATTATTCCGCAGGGGTTTCCAACAAGCACATTAATAAGTTTTTTTTCATATCGACAAATGTTTGCTGAACTTAATAAACTAGCACTTGAATATCGTTTGGTTTTTAGTACTTATGTTGACGATGTTACATTTTCAACAAAAGACGACAAATTTGATTTTGAATCTATTATTGAAAAAATTGACGATATCCTAAATAGATATGGACATTCTAGAAAAACAGAAAAAACTCAAATATGCCATTTAGATAATGGCGAATGTCCTACAATTACTGGTATTTGGATAAAAAGGTATAAAGTAAGAGCTTCATCAAAAATGTATAGAAAAATGATTTATAATTATCGCTGGTTAATATCAAATCCTATTAATTCCGCAACTACCTATATGGAATCGTGGAAACATTTTGTTGCATTAGATGGCCTGTTAAAAACAATAGATTATATAGAACCAGTCACAAAAGAAAAAAGAAAATATATTAGAACTTTTGTTAATAAACACGAAAAGGATTACTTAAAAAATATTTCACCACATTTAAGAAAATTAAAAAGTAACTATTGGAAAGGAAAAATATATAAAGCTTATATGTGTAGTAATGTAATAGATTTTTATAATGCTAACAAAGATAGATTAGTGTAAAAACAGAAAAATATAATATTTTATAAAATAACTTCTCGCCAACTTGGCGAGAAGTATTTTTGTCTTATGGGAGAAATACCTTTATCATTACTTACATCGGCAGGTGGAGATGGTGTGGAAGTAATATATGCACTTAGAAATAATTCTACTTTTTCAAATAAAATCTTAGATGAATTAGCAGCTTCTGGTCAAAACATAAGGAAAAACTATCAACAAAGGCTTCCGTCAAATCCTATAAAAGATTATTATTTTATACATAGAAATACTCCAGATACAGAAGCAGTCATTGTTGAATATGGTTTTTTAGACTCCAAAGGTGATGATGTAGAGCAACTAAAAAATAATTATAAAGATTATGCAGAAGCTGTAGTAAGAGCAATTACTGAATATAAAGGGTTACCTTATATCGCACCTACTGAAAGTGATTTTTATACAGTACAAAAAGGTGATTCTTTATGGAAAATTGCAACAAAATTTGGTATAACTGTTGGTGAACTAAAAGAACTTAATAACTTAAAAAATAATACTATAACAGTTGGGCAAAATTTAAAAGTTAAATTAACTGAAGAGAAACCAATTGAGGACTACTTATTGTACACCATTAAAAGTGGAGACTCTTTATGGAAAATTGCAAGTATGTATGATACAACTGTAGATACATTAATGAGTATTAATAATTTAAAAGGTACTACATTAACAATTAATCAACAAATACTTGTTCCTAAGAAAAAAGATATTGATATAGATATTAATAAAAATGATAAGGGAATATACTATACTGTTAAAAGTGGAGACACATTATATAAAATTGCATCTTCTTATAATGTTGGTGTGGATAAAATAAAAAGTGCTAATAAGCTAAATAGTAACATTTTACAAATAGGGCAAGTACTTTTAATTCCAGTTGAAACAACTGATGTAACAGAAACTACTCCATCTACTTCGAATGGTATTAGTTATGTAGTAGTTAAAGGAGATAATTTATACAACATTGCAAATAAGTATAAAGTTAGTGTAAGTGATATAAAATCATTAAATAATTTAAAATCAAATACTTTACAAATTGGTCAGATATTAAAGATACCTGGTACAGAAGCATATGCTAATTATACAGTTAAAAAAGGTGACTCTTTATGGAAAATTGCAAATACATATGGTGTTACAGTAAACGAATTAAAACAAGTTAATAATTTATCAGGTACTAATTTACAAATAGGGGATGTTTTATTAATACCTACAAAGTAAGTAATATAAATTAAAGAATTGTTGACTAAAATTATGGTTAATGGTTCTTTTTTAATGGTGTTTTTATTTATTCTTTATTTTGGTGAATAAGTAGTGTGTAGTAATGAATTTATTCGTTGTTTATTTAAATAATTATTATAAAGCTTATTAACTTCTGTATTTTCAAAACATGTTTTAATTTTTGAATTTTCATCTATTATATTTAATACTTCAATTCTCTTGGCTCTTACTTCTTCTAATTTATTGATATTAGGAAGTGGGTTACCTGCACCACCTATACATCCAGATGGGCATGCCATTACTTCTATAAAGTCAAAGTGTTCTTTGTTGTCTTTTATTTCTTTTAATACTTTTTCTATGTTTGTTAAACCAAATATAACTGCAATGTTTAAATCTTGATTTGCAATTTTAATGTTCATTTTTTTAATACTTTCGGTACTTCTAATGTTAGTAAATGTTAAGTTATTAACATTTTTATTTGATAATTTATAGTTAAGAGCACGTAAAGTTGAAATCATTACGCCACCACTACTACCAAATATAACTCCACTTGAGGAAGTTTTTCCCATTAGGCTATCAAAATTACTATCTTTTAAAGTTTTAAAATCTATATTTTTTTCTCTTATCATCATTGCTAATTCAGTGGTTGTTAACATATAGTCTACATTTTTCAAATTATCGTTAGTTAGTTCTTTACGGTTTGATTCATATTTTTTTGCTGTACATGGAACTATTCCAACAGTTATTATTTTTTCTTTAGGAATATTTTTAATTTCACTAAAGTAAGATTTTACTAGGGCACCCATTATGCTATTTGGACTTTTTGTTGATGATAAGTTCTTTATTAATTCAGGATGTTTCATTTCTACATATTTTACCCATGCTGGACAACAACTTGTAAACATTGGTAAATTTTTCTTTGTTTTTAATCTGTTTATTAGTTCTTTAGATTCTTCCATTATGGTAACATCTGATGCAAAGGCTGTATCTAAAATATAGTTAAATCCAATATTTTTTAATGCTGTAACCATTTTTCCTTCAGTGTTTTGTCCAGCATCCATGTTAAAACATTCACCTAAACTTGTTCTTACTGCAGGAGCGGTAAATGCAACTAACACGTTTTCTTTTTTGTTTATGATATTCATTACTTTTCTGTAGTTATATACTGGACACAAGGCACCAGTTGGACACATGGTTAAGCAGTTACCACAGTTAACGCATTCGTGTATGTTTTTATCTAAATTAAGCCCGGTTACTTTGTTACATGTTTTTGTACATATTCCACAATTTATACATTTTTCAATAATTCTATTTATACTAGGGTTTTTACTACTTATAAATACTTTCTTATTAGTACTTTCTAATTCTATATAGTTTTTGAAGTGACTTTTGTCTACCCCACATTTAGGACAAAAATATACTGGGTTTGAGTATTCACTTTCTTCTACTATCGTATGACATAAATTACATATGTATTTCATATTACCACCTAGTATAATTTTATCATAAAGAGTAGTTAATTATCAATGTAGTTCTTTACAAATTCCTTTATTTGGTTCGTAAAAGCAATGATTTTTATATCTTCCAGCATAGTTTTGGTTAAACCAAGTTTTTTTACATTTTTCGTTTGTTTTAGGTGCATAAAAGTATAGTGCATTAGTAGCAGGATAGTAGTATTCACCTTTTAATACACGGCGTGCTAAGTCTTTTTCTTTTGTTGTACTAGAACTTTGAAAGAGACTTGATTTAGTTCCGCTAAATTGATTTTTTTGATAAATAACATCTGTTATAGTTCTTGTATCTTTAAAGTCTAAACAGTTTGCAATAGTACGATTTACGACAACGTTACCGACCATTAGCATTCCTAGGTCTCCTTCTGCAAGAGCTTCGGCACGCATAATTCTTGCACATAAATCAAGTTCTTTTTTTGAATAATTTATTAACATATATATTTCACCACAAATATTTTATTCTTAAAAACAATATTTATGTAATGTAATAATTGATTTGTAAATAAATAGGAAAATAGTTTGACAAACTAAAGAACGTATTATATAATTAAAATAGATAGGTGAATGGTATGGGATATAAAGATGATTTAATTAGGGCAAGGGATATAACAGCTAGTAATTATCGTCAGGGTAAAATGAGTCCTTATGATGATCCTTTTAATGATACTTATTATGATCAAGAAGGATGGAATAAAGAGTTAGCTGAAGCTGCATCAAAAGATGATAAGATTAAATATGAAGAATATTTAAAAAAACAAAGAGAAGAAAGAGAAGCTTTATTAAAAGATATGACTCCACAGGGAAGAAAAGAATTTCTTGAAAATGAAAAGCGCATACATGAAAGAGAAGATTATTATCGTGGTATGAGAACTGAACAAAGAGTTGATGCACTTGAGCGTGAATATGAAAATATGGATATTAATGAAAAAATTGAAGCAAGAAAAAAGGCAGAATATGAAAGATCTTTAAATAGACAGGAAGCTATTAAGAAGGCAAGACAAAGGTATAAACAACTATCTAGTTTTCAAAGAGTTGTTACTGATGTATTCGGTAAAAATCCTGATAAGATTAATATAGGCCATATGAGTGTAGAAAGTATTGATAATTTGTATGGAGGAAGAAACAAATAATGGAAGATGCAAGTACTCTTTTTACTGAATATATGGATGCATTTAAAGAACTAGATATTTCTGAAAAAAGAATTGAGATAATTAATTCTATAAAAGAAGTTAGTGCTTTACTGGTTAAATTAGCTGATGACGATGGAATTAGTTTGAAGTGTTTAAATAGTAAAGAAATACTTAATTTTAAAAATGGTAGAGAGACTGAAGAAGAGTTTTTAGAGGCTTTGCTTGTTTATATCGAGAATTTTAAAGAAATGTTAGGACAATACTTGTTAAATAAGTTATAGAGAAATGTTATAATTTCTCTTTTTTGATAAAAAAGTCTTTTTTTTTAAATAAAAGTGTGGTACAATTATAGGCATGTAGGGGCATCATATAGTGGTAGTATGTCAGTCTCCAAAACTGATCGCGAGGGTTCGAGTCCTTCTGCCCCTGCCATATAAATTGATGATTAAGAGGAGTAATATATTTTAGTTTAAAGAGAGTTAGTGTATGGTGTAAACTAATAATGAAGGTATATGAAGGTAGCTTATGAGTGTTTATTTGAAATAAAAGTAGAATAAAACGTGTTGTGCGCGTTAAGCATATAAGATAAAATTAAGGTGGTACCGCGAGTTATAATCGCCCTTTGGTAGCCACTTTTTATTTTGGAGGGAAATTATGTTGGAAAAGAAATATGACCATAAGATGGTTGAAGAAGGAAAATATGAGAATTGGTTAAATCATAAGTATTTTGAAAGTGGGGATTTAAGTAAGAAACCTTATGCAATAGTTATTCCGCCACCTAATGTTACAGGAAAACTTCATTTAGGTCATGCTTGGGATACTACATTACAAGATATTATTATAAGGTTTAAGAGAATGCAAGGATATGATGCACTTTGGGTTCCTGGGATGGATCATGCTGGTATCGCTACTCAAGCAAAGGTTGATGCTAAATTAAAAGATATGGGAATTAATCCAAGAAGTTTAGAGAGGACTGAGTGGTTAAAGTATGCTTGGGACTGGAAGAATGAGTATGCAGAAAATATTCATAAGCAGTGGGCTAAAATGGGCTTAAGTCTAGACTATACGAAGGAAAGATTTACACTTGATAGTGGACTTAGTGATGCTGTTAAACATGTTTTTGTAACTCTTTATAATGAAGGTTTAATTTATAGGGGAGAAAGAATTATAAATTGGGACCCACAGGCAATGACTGCTTTATCTAATGAAGAAGTTATTTATAAGGATGTTCCTGGTGCATTTTATCATATCAAGTATTTTATTGAAGGGACAAATGATTATTTGGAGGTTGCGACTACTAGACCTGAGACACTCTTTGGTGACACTGCTGTCGCTGTTAATCCTAATGATGAAAGATACAAGGATTTAATAGGAAAAAATGTAGTACTTCCTATAGTTAATAAACTTATTCCAATAATAGGAGATGAGCATGCTGACCCTGAGTTTGGGACAGGTATTGTTAAAATTACACCAGCACATGACCCTAATGACTTTGAAGTAGGTAATAGACATAATTTAGAGAGAATTATTGTAATTAATCCAGATGGTACAATGAATGAGAATGCTCTTGTTTATAATGGACTTGATAGATTTCTTTGTAGAAAGAAACTAGTAGAAGACTTAAAAAATAGTGGTTTACTAATTAGCATAGAAGAGATTACTCACTCAGTTGGGCATTCTGAAAGAACTGGTGTCATGGTTGAACCATATTTATCTAAGCAATGGTTTGTTAAAATGAGACCATTAGCTGATAGGGTTCTTGAAAATCAAAAGGATAAAGATAGTAAAGTTAATTTTGTTCCTGAAAGATTTGAAAAAATTATGAATCACTGGATGGAGATTACTTATGATTGGTGTATTTCTAGACAACTTTGGTGGGGACATAGAATTCCTGCTTGGTATAAAGGGGATGAGGTTTACGTTGGGATGGAAGCGCCTACTGAAGATGGTTGGATACAAGATGAAGACGTACTTGATACATGGTTTAGTAGTGCACTTTGGCCATTTAGTACTTTAGGTTGGCCTGAAGAAACAGACTTGCTTAAGAGATATTATCCTAATAATGTGTTAGTAACAGGATATGATATTATACCTTTCTGGGTAAATAGAATGACTTTCCAAGGACTTCATTTTACAGGCAAAAGACCTTTTAAAGATTGTTTGATACATGGACTTATTCGTGATAAAGAAGGAAGAAAAATGAGTAAAAGCTTGGGTAACGGGGTAGACCCAATGGATGTAATTGATGAGTATGGATGTGATGCGTTAAGGTATTTCTTATCAACAAGTAGTGCTCTAGGACAGGATTTAAGGTATGATGAAGAAAAGGTTAAGTCAACTTGGAACTTTATAAATAAGTTATGGAATGCTAGTAGGTTCTGTCTAATGAATATTGAAGACTTAAGGGGTTATGATTTTAGTGATTTAGATGTTCAAGATAAATGGATTCTAAGTAAATTAAATAAGGTAATTAGTAAGGTTACTAAGAATATGGAAAGTTATGAATTTAATAATGCTGGAGGAGAGCTATACAACTTTATATGGAGTGATTTTTGTGACTCTTATATAGAGATGAGTAAGTTTAGTTTAGATAGTGTTAGTACAAAGAGTACTTTGTGTTATGTTATTAGTGCAATTTTAAAAATGCTTCATCCATTTATGCCTTATGTAACTGATGAAATTTATAGCATGTTACCTATTAGGGATGCTGAAAATATTATGGTTAGTAGTTATCCTTTAGTAAATGAAGAATTTAACTTTGATAATGAAGAAAAGGAAACTGAAGAAATTATAGGTTTTATTGCTGCATTTAGAAATGTTAAACAGGAAAATGCTATAAGTAAAGATGCTAAAGTAATGGTTAATTTTGATAATTCTTTAATAAATAAAATGTTAAAATTAGATGGTAATTTGGTTAATGATAAACTTAGTATTAAAGGGTATAAAGTTAGTTATGGTAAGTTAGAAGCATTAATTTATTACGAAAAAGAAGTAACAGAAGAAGATATTTTGGCTAAAGAAAAACAAATTGAAAGTTTGAAGGCTTCAATTTTAAAGAGAGAGAAACTTTTAAGTAATGCTGGTTTTGTTAGTAAGGCACCAGAACAATTAGTAAATGACGAGAAGAGAAAACTTGAAGAAGAGAAAAAGTTACTTAGTACTTTAGAATAGGAAAAGTCTACCTAGTGGTGGACTTTTTAACTTTTTGTTAATTAGTTAATGTCAACTTTTTGTTATGTAGATATTGAGATTGGTTGATTAAAAATATAGTATGTAGTAAAATTATGGTATAAGTGTTTATGGGAGAGAAGATTTATGTATACAATTGTTGATTATTTAAAATATTATAAAGATAGTAACTTTGATGAAGTAGGTTTTAATGTAATGGATAATTTACTTTTTAGTATTTTAGTATATTTACCTATCGAGAGTTTTGATAAAGTTAAAAGTTTTGATGAATTTTGTAATTATTCTATGAAGTACAAAGGTATTAAAACTAATAGTAGTTTAGCACATATTGCATTTGATTTACTTAAAGAAATAAATGGAAGTAAGAGGTATAAAAGTATTACTGTATCTAATTTTGTGAATTATAGGGATAATAATACTCAGTTTGGTGCTTCTAAATTTAAAATAGGAGATAAAACTATAATAGCTTATAAGGGAACTGATCATTCTAGTATAGGGTGGTATGAAAACTTTAGATTACTTTATTTGTTTCCAACTTATACACAGAGTGTTGCTTATGATTATTTAAAGAAAAATATTTTAAAGAGTGATAAGAATATTTATCTTTGTGGACATAGTAAGGGTGGTAATTTAAGTATTAGCAGTGCACTTTTGTGTGATAAAACTTTGTTAAAGAAAATTGTTAAAATATATAATTTTGATGGACCTGGAGTATTAAGTAAAGAATTTAATAGTGAGAGATTTAATATAATTAGTGAAAAATTAGTTAATATTATTCCAACTGGTTCAGTAATAGGAGCATTTCTTTATAATCAAGGGTATGATGTAGTAGAAAGTGTAAGTTCTTTATTCAATGAACATTATCCTAATTCCTGGTGTGTTTTTGGTACTAAGTTTGTTCATGGAAAACTTTCTAAAGTTAGTCAAAAATTACATGTTAGTACCACTAAAGGAGTAAGTGAATTAAATCAAAATGATATAAGAGATGCTATTGAAAGTATTATTAATGTCTTAGGTAAAGAGGGTAAGTCTGACTTTGATTTTAGTTTTAATGATGTTAAAGAAATTATTAAGAATATGAAAGGTATTGATAAAAATGTATCACGTTTATTGATTACTATTTTATCTAATATGTTTAATTTGGGAAATTAAAAAGCTACACTTTTTGTGTAGTTTTAGTTTAAGTTAATTAGTTCGTAATATTCCCATTATAGATTTTTCTTCTTTAATTATATTTATAAACTTAGTTTAACTAAAAATGTTTTATATTAGATGTTATTTATTTCAATTTTGTTAATGTTTTAGTTGATTAAGATGTAATTTAGTTAAAACTTTAAGTTAGGTTAAAAATGAACTTTTTGATATAACTTTTTTATTAAATACATTGATGTATATTTTACATGTAAAGTGTTTTTCTCTTGCTTTTCTTTTAAATGTTGTGTATACTTAGGTAAAGGTATGAGAAGTGAAAGGAAAAGGTTATACTCATATTTAGCGCCAGAACCATAGTGGTTGACGAGGTTAACAGTTATCGATTTTTCGGCGGGTGCTGTTACGGATAAGTAGTTCGTTAGAAGTATTACAAAAAGTAAAATCAATATTACAACAAAATATACTTCATGCTAAATTTTTTAGTATGGAGGAATTTTTATGTGTGGTATCATTGGATACGTAGGAGAAAAGAGATTTAGTATAGATGTAATTATAGATGGGCTTAAGCACCTAGAATACAGGGGGTATGACAGTGCTGGGATAGCTTATGTTAAAGATAATAATGTTGTAATAGAAAGGGAAGTAGGAAGAATATCTAACCTAGAGAGTGTTCTTAAAAAAGACACTTCTCATATAGGAATTGGGCATACTAGATGGGCAACTCATGGTAAACCAACAAAAGAAAATGCTCATCCTCATAAAGTTGGAAATATCACTTTAGTACATAATGGAATTATTGATAATTTTATGGAGTTAAAAAGCACTCTAATGAGTGAAGACTATACTTTCAAAAGTGACACAGATACAGAAGTAGCGGCTGCTTACATTGATTCTTTATATAAAGAAAATAAGGATATGATTAAGAGTTTAAGTATATGTGTTAACAAGTTTCTAGGTAGTTATGCTTTTGGTATTATTAATGAGTTAGAAACAGATGTATTATATGCTTTAAGAAAAGATAGTCCATTAATTATTGGAGTAGGAGAAAATGAAAACTTTATTGCAAGTGATGTGCCTTCTATTTTAAAGTATACTAATAAGTATATTGATATAGAGAATGACGAAATAGTTAAAATAACAAAAGATAAAGTTACTGTATATGATAAGAACTATAATATCATTAATAAAGAAATAAGCGTGTTTGAAGGAAATGCTAATTTAGTAGAGAAGAATGGTTATGAGACATACATGCTTAAAGAAATACATGAAGAAGCAGAAGTTATAAAGAAGACTAGTGAAGCAAGTATTGACTTTGATATAACAAAGTATGATGAAATAGATATAGTCGCTTGTGGAAGTGCATATCATGCTGGACTAGTTGGTAAATATATAATAGAAAAACTTTGCAATATAAAAGTGAATGTATGTATTGCAAGTGAATACCAATACGATAAACATTTTTATAAAGGTAAAACTTTAGTTATAGCAATTAGTCAAAGTGGGGAAACTGCAGACACTAAAAAATGTGTTAATATTGCAAATGATATGGGTGTTGATACTTTAGGAATTGTAAACGTTAAAGGAAGTAGCATTGCTAGAATATGTAAACATGTTATATATACTTTGGCAGGTCCTGAAATAGCAGTAGCAACAACAAAAGCTTATCTAGCACAAATTACAACACTTATACTACTTGCAGTTAAAAATAGTAAGGAAATGGTAAATACTGAAGACTTGCAAAAACTACCTTATTATATAGAAACTCTAATTAACAAAGATTATACTTCTCTTGCAAATATGCTTTATACAAAGGACGACATTTACTTTATTGGTAGAGGAATAGATTATGCACTTTGTATGGAAGGAAGTTTAAAACTAAAAGAAATTAGCTATATACATAGTGAAGCGTATGCAGCTGGAGAACTAAAACACGGGACAATTTCATTAATTAGTGAAGGAACACCTGTTATAGTAGTTGCAACAAGTGATGAGTTATACTTAAAAACTATAAGTAATGCTAAAGAAGTTAAAGCAAGAGGTGCTTATGTAATACTAGTAACTGATAAAGAAGTTATTAATGAAGGAGTTTATGACGAGTTAATTAGTATTCCTAAAGTAACTGAAGAATTAAGACCAATCTTAACAATCATACCTTTACAATTAATAAGTTATGAAGTTGCTAAGTTAAGAGGTAATGATATTGATAAACCTAAGAATTTAGCTAAGAGTGTAACAGTGGAGTAAACAATGCTTAAACTTCTATTTAGTAAAGAATATATATTTTTATGGCTAATAGTTATCTTAATACCAATTATCCAAAAGAAAGTAATAGGTTTCTTTGGTGAATTTTGGGTTAAACTAGAACTTAAAAAATTAAAGAAAGACTACAAAGTTTTAAATAACGTAATTGTAAGAACTATAGACAATTCCACTCATCAAATAGATCATATAGTAGTTTCTAAATATGGCATATTTGTAATAGAAACTAAGCAGATAAATGGGTATATTAAAGGTAACGATTACGACAAAAACTGGACTGTCAAAAGAGGAAAAAACACTTACTACATCAATAATCCAGTTCATCAAAACTATGGACATATAAAAGCTTTGTCTGAAGTCTTAGGAATAAACACTGATAAATTCATTTCAATTGTATGCATTTCTAGTCAAGCTAAAGTTAGAGTTAACTCAAAGTTTGTAGTTAGAATTTATATGCTCGTTAAATATATTAAAAGTTATACAAACGAATTACTTTCAAATTATATAGAAGTGTATAACACTTTAGTTAGTAGAAATATTAAAGGCTACACTAATTCTAGAAAGCATGTTAAAAGCGTAAAAGAAATAAAAAAAGTAACAGCTAATGACCTAATTAATAAATGCCCACTTTGCGGCGGAGAACTTGTTAACAGACAAAGCAAGTATGGTAGTTTCATAGGCTGTTCTAATTACCCTAGATGCAAGTTCAAAAAGTAACTAGAAGTCTCTTTTCTTAGAGACTTTTTTGAATTAACTATATGATTATTAAGAAAAGTATAGTATAATGTTAAATAAGAGAAGGTGGTTTACATGTTTAAAACTATTATTATTTTTACAGGGTTTCTAATATTTTGTTATATTAATAGGGATAAAGCTTTAAAAGATTTTAAAAAAAAACCAAAAGATGATAAACCTAAAAAAGTAAATCATTCTCCTTATTCAGAGGAAGAGATGGATAAATGGTTTTTGGAGGAGTGGCAAAAGGATTTGGTAAGACAAGGAAGGTTTGCACCTTGGAGTTTTAAAAAGAAATCAACTAGACATGAGCCGTTAAGTGATGGACAATACCATAAAGATGATGATGTAGGAAAAATAGAGGAGGATAAATATGAATAAGAAAAACGTACTAAATAAAATACAGGGGGGGGGGTATTTAGTTATCTAAATATACCAGTTTTAACATGCTTATATGATGAAATAGTGAAATATAGATGGGATAAGTTTATTCCATCTTTTTGTGTGGGGGTAAAATAAGATGGGATTATTTAAGAGTTTAGTAGAATTTAGTACAAAATGGAAACTTATAAACAAGCATGGCTGGGGTGCAGGACTTTTATATGAAGACGAAGTTAACAAAAGAAAGTTAGACAAACTTGATAGAGAATACTCAAATATACTAGAAGAAGGTAAAAGAGATTACTTTAAAATAGGTGATGATATAATTAAAAATAACAAATATATAACTAAAGAAGAAAAAGAAGAATTGTTTAGTATTCTATCTAAAATTGATAATACAAATGACAGTGATTTAGTTATTATGCTTGGAAATGAGTTAAAAGCAATTGGACGAAAGATTATATTCAATAATTATATAAGAGATGTTTTAATGCAAATAAACGATGTAGTTATGAACAATGAAAAAGTTTATCCAGAAGAAAGACAAACCTTTTTAGATTACTATGACAAAATAAATAAAGTTGACGACTTTACTAGGAAAAGATATCTAATCATTGAACTATTAGATTACTTAGAAGCTAATAAAATAAAAATAACTAACAGAAAAGAATTTACTGATGGAATAGATATGCTTAATAAAACATTTGAGGAAGATAAATAGAAAGAAGGAGTAGAAGTATGAATAACCAAAAGGAATTAGAAAGAAATGAGTTACATAAAACAATATGGAAGATGGCAGATGACTTGCGTGGGTCTGTAGATGGATGGGATTTTAAACAATATGTTTTAGGTTTATTATTCTATAGATTTATATCTGAAAATTTAACTTGCTATTTAAATGAAGAAGAAAGAAAAGCAGGTAACCATGATTTTGACTATACAAAACTTAGTGATGAAGAAGCAGAATATGGTAGAGAAGATACTCTAGCAGATAAAGGCTTTTATATATTACCTAGTGAACTGTTTTGTAACTTAAGGAAAAGAGCAAGTCAAGATAAAGACTTAAATATTACATTAGGTAAAATACTTGATAACATAGAAAATTCGGCAAAAGGTACGGCTTCTGAAGATGACATGAAAGGTTTATTTGATGACTTAGACTTTAATAGTAATAAACTTGGTAACAATGTTGATGATAGAAATGCTAAAATTATTAAAATGTTAAATGCAATAGGAGATTTAAAACTAGGAGACTATAAAGATAACACAATAGATACATTTGGAGATGCTTACGAATTTTTGATGACTATGTATGCTTCAAATGCTGGTAAATCAGGTGGAGAATTTTTTACTCCTCAAGAAGTAGGAGAACTACTTGCTAAAATAACTGTAATGGGTAAAACTGAAATAAATAAAGTATATGACCCAGCATGTGGTTCGGGTTCACTACTTCTAAAGTTTGCTAAAGTACTTGGTAAAGACAATATAAAACAAGGTTTCTTTGGACAAGAAATAAACATAACAACATATAACCTTTGTAGAATAAATATGTTTTTGCACGATATAAACTATAATAAATTTAGTATAGAACTAGGAGATACTCTACTTCACCCAGCACATGAAGAAGAGGAACCTTTTGATGCAATAGTATCAAATCCTCCTTATTCAATTAAATGGGCTGGTAAATCAAATCCACTTCTTATAAATGACCATAGATTTGCACCCGCAGGAATACTTGCGCCAGAGTCTAAAGCAGACCTTGCATTTACTATGCATATGCTATCTTATTTAAGTTCTAAAGGAACAGCAGCAATAGTTGAATTTCCAGGAGTACTTTATAGAGGTGGAGCAGAAGAAAAAATAAGAAAATACTTAGTAGATAACAACTTTGTTGATACAGTCATACAACTACCTAGTGACTTATTCTTTGGTACTTCAATAGCAACTTGTATAATAGTACTTAAAAAGAATAAACAAGATAATATCATTTTATTTATAGACGCTTCTAATGAGTTTGTAAGAGGAAGTAATAAAAATAAACTATCCGATGAAAACATAGAAAACATACTAACACTTATTAAAAATAGAACTAATGAAGAAAACAAATCAGTACTAGTAACATATGAAGAAATAAGTAACAATAGTTATAACTTATCAGTTAATTCATATTTAAAAGTTACTTCTGATGAAGAAGAAATAGATATAGTAGAACTAAACAAAAAGATAAAAGAAATAGTAGAAAGACAAGATAAAGTTAGGAAAGAATTAGACCAAATTATAGAAGAATTGGAGTCTGATAATAATGAGTAAGATAGAAAAGTTAATAAAAGAGTTGTGTCCTAATGGAGTTGAGTATAAAAAAATAAGCGATATCTGTTCTAAAATTTATTCTGGCGGTACTCCTAAAACATCAAATAGAGAATTTTATAACGGTAATATTAAGTGGTTAAGATCTGGAGAAATTAATTTTAATGAATTGTATGACACTGAAATATATATTACAGAGAAAGGATTAAATAATTCATCAGCAAAAATAATTCCAACTAAATCTGTGGTAATTGCGTTAACTGGTGCAACAGTTGCAAGAACAGCTATAATAATGGAAGAAATGAGTATGAACCAGTCAGTTTGTGCCTTAATACCAAATGATGAAATAAATTATAGATTTTTATATCAATGTTTAACTAATCAATATAAAAAATTAAAACATTCTGGACAAGGTGTACTTACATCATTAAATTTAGATAAAATAAAAAAAATTAAAATTCCAGTACCACCATTAGAAGTGCAAGAAGAAATAGTAAGAATACTAGATAAGTTTCGAGAGTTGGAGGCAGAGTTAGAGGCAGAGTTAGAGGCAGAGTTAGAGGCAAGGAAGAGTCAGTATGAGTTTTGGCGTGATAAGTTGTTGAAAAATACTAAAAATAAAGTTAAATTTGGAGATATAGCAGTTGTTGTTCGTGGAGGTTCTCCAAGACCAATTCAAAATTTTATTACAGATGGCGATAATGGTATCCCATGGATTAAAATTGGTGATACTAATCCTAATGATAAATATGTTTTAACAACAAAAGAAAAGATTACTATTGAAGGAAGCAAAAAGTCAAGATTTGTTAAATCAGGAGACTTTATTCTTTCTAATTCCATGAGTTTTGGTAGACCTTATATTTTAAAAATAGATGGTTGTATTCACGATGGTTGGTTGTCCATAAGTGATTTTGAAGATGCATATATACCTGATTTTTTGTATTATTTACTTAGTTCTAAGCCTATACAAGATATGATGGCTATGAAAGCATCAATTGGTACTGTAAAGAATCTTAATGCCAATATTGTAAAGAGTATTGAGTTGCCTTTATATAATAAAACAGAGCAAGAAAAAATAGTCAAGATATTAGATAAATTTGATCAATTGACTAATAATGCATTGGTAGGACTTTCTGCTGAAATAGAAATAAGAAGAAAACAATATGAATATTATAGAAATAAACTTCTAAGTTTTGAGGAGTTGATTGTTAATGGATAACATAATAGACATTTATGATGTAAATACTTATTCTAAAGAATTATTGAAATTTTTAAATAGTATAAAAGATAAGAGTGTATATAAAGAATATGTAGAAGAATTTTGTTCAATTATAAAAGAATATTATTTTAAAGTGGTACATGTCACTGTGACAATGAATATAGAAAACTTTAAAAAGTATGGAATACAAAGACCTTTTGTTGTAAATTCTTCTAATGAATATCATATTAATAAAAAAGCAAAACAAATAATTTTAGAACCAATTAAAACTTATTTTTCAAAAGAAGAATACATTCAAAGTTGTAATAAATATGATGCTAAATTAATAAATGAATTTAATGAAAGCTTAATATATGAAGTGCCTAATTGGTTTGGAAAATATTCACATGTTTGTTATAGCTTTAGTACTTTTGAGAATTTAATAGATAATTCAATTTATGAGTTTAATTATGGTGGAGAGTTATTACCAGAAGAAGTTGGCCAAGAACTAAAAAGGTATGCTAAGGAATATGCTATATTCTTTAAAATTAAAGGTAGTGAAATACTAAATGATCCTAATATTATGCCTGATGATTTAGTCACTTTTATGATTTCTTATTTAGATGAGAAAAACACTGATATTCAATTTGAAGGTAGCGTTAATAAGGATATTAATGTTGAAGACTTTTTAGAAATAAAAGAAATATTATAAATTTGAAATTAAGATTTGGGAGGTTTTAACTAATGAAATTAAATAAAATTTTATTTTATATAGGTGTAATAATATGTATGATTACTTTACCATTAAGTATCTATTTGACTTTTGGATGTGAAAAATGTAACATTAAATCTTTAGAAACTGAAAAATATAATATAAGTAATGAAATTAATAAAGATTTAAATGTTAATGTTTATAAAGTAGAGAAGAGTGATACAACAACTTTCATTGTCAATATTTTATTGAATATATTTGCTGGCTCTGTTGTTTTAGTAGTGACATCTTTAATAAATTATTTAAAATATAGAAGAGAACTATTAAATAATATAATGAATGAATGTTTGAAGTATTCAAAATTATTTGAAAAATTAGAATATTTTGCACCTAAGGTTTCAAACGACGATGAATACGCAGGAGATGAGAAAGAATTAGAAGATTGTAATAAAGATAAAATAAAAGAAGTGTTAAAAACTTACGTTTCTTTTTCAGAAGAAAGTCTTAATGAACTATGGAGTAAGTATGACGATCTGGATTTTATAACGGATTTATTCAAAAGAAAAAAGAAAAAGCATTTATACTGGAATGAGATTTTTGATTTCATAGACTTAAGAATTCGTAATATAAAAATTAATTCATATCATTTCAAGATTTATTTATCATCAGCAAATGGTAATTATAAAGTTAATGAGGAAAAGTTGATGAAGTTACAAAATGATTTTTTCTTTATTAAGAAATATAATGGTGAATATGATGATGAAATTCCTAATCTTATAAAAAAAATAAATACAGGGTACACAAATAACTACAATTATGATACAAATACTGGAATGTTTTATTATAACAAAGCTTCTGATCATTTACTAGAAATGTTTAAAAATGTTGGGAAAGATAATTATTTTGATAAAAAATATAAAGGTTAATATAATAGTGAATAGTATTCAAATCCGTTTATTTAATTAATAATGAAATTTTGCAAATAATTTCTGAAATGTTAAATATCGATAAAGAATACACAGAAAATTGGAATGATTTAATGGAAAAAGCAAAGGAGTTGATAATTAATGGTTAATATAATAAGTGAAAGTGATAACTATACAGTAGTTACTGAATATAAAGGTTTAGAAAAGAAAAGCACAACTTATCAAAGTGAAGATGCTTTAGAAAAAGAATTAATTAAAACACTAGTGGAACAAGGTTATGAGTATTTAACTTTTAATAGTGAAAGTGAATTAATTAGTAATCTAAGAGATAAACTAGGTAAGCTTAATAATCATGTGTTTAGTGATAATGAGTGGAATAATCTATTTAATAATGTAATAGCTAATAAGAATAATCATATACTTGAGAAAACTAAGTTAATTCAAGAAGATTATAAACAGCCTCTAAGACTAGATAATGGAGAGTTAATTAATGTTTATTTAATAGATAAAGATAATATACATAATAATTGTTTACAAGTAATTAATCAGTATGAAAATAATGAGGGTAATCATGAAAATAGGTATGATGTTACTATACTAGTAAATGGTTTACCTTTAGTACATATTGAACTTAAAAGAAGAGGAATAGACTTAAGAGAAGCATTTAATCAAATAGATAGATATCAAAGAGATTCATTCTGGGCTGGAAGTGGTTTATATGAATATATTCAAATATTTATTATAAGTAATGGAACATATACTAAGTATTACTCTAATACTACAAGAGATTTACACTTAAAAACAGGTACTAAGAAAACTTCTAATACATTTGAATTTACTTCTTATTGGTCAGACCAAAATAATAATTCAATTATTGATTTAATAGACTTTGCTAAAACTTTTTTAGCAAAACATACCATATTAAATGTACTTTGTAAGTACTGTGTATTTTCAACTGATGGCACTCTTTTAGTTATGAGACCTTATCAAATAGTTGCTACTGAAAAGATTATTAATAAAATAGAAATATCTCATAATTATAAATTGTATGGAAGTATTAAATCAGGTGGATATATTTGGCATACTACAGGAAGTGGTAAAACACTAACTAGTTTTAAAACAAGCCAACTTGCTAGTAAGTTAAGTTTTATTGATAAAGTAGTATTCGTTGTTGATAGAAAAGACTTAGACTATCAAACAATGAAAGAATATGATAAATTTAAAGAAGGATGCGCTAATAGTAACTCTAATACTAAAATACTAGAGTCTCAACTAGCTGATAATGATTCTAAAATAATAATAACTACTATACAAAAATTAACTAATTATATAAAGAAATTTCCTAAACATAATGTATTTGATAAACAAGTAGTATTTATATTTGATGAATGTCATAGAAGTCAATTTGGAGATATGCACAAAGCTATTATATCTAAGTTTAAGTATTATTATATATTTGGCTTTACTGGCACTCCTATATTTAAAGAAAACGCTATAACTAGAAAAAGCATAGTCTTGACAACTGAGCAAGTATTTGGAGAAAAACTACATACTTATACAATTGTAAATGCTATAAATGATAAGAATGTATTACCTTTTAGATATGAATATGTGGAAAACATTGGTAGAAAAAGTGATATAGAGGATGAAATGGGTTTTAAAATTGATAAAAATAGAGTATTTAATAACCCAGTTAGAATAGAACAAATAACTAAGTATATTATCAATAACTTTGCTAGAAAAACTAAAAATAACGAAACTTATTTATTTAGTACTTTAGATAATGTTAAAGAAGTAGCTAAAGATAATAATGCTGTTGAAGTTAAGAAAAAGTATTACGTAAATGGATTTAATTCAATATTTGCTACTTCTTCAATTGAAGCTGCTAAAAAGTACTATGAATGTTTTAAAAATATACCTAACAATTTGAAAGTCGCTTTAATATATAGTTATGGTGTTAATGATGAAGTTATTACTTGTTTTGATGATGAAAACTCTGAGTCCGCAGAAAATCTAAGTAAAAGTGATAGAGATTATTTAGACTATGCTATTAAAGACTATAATAAAATGTTTGGAACTACTTATGATACATCTAATGAAAAATTTCAAAATTATTATAAAGATGTTTCTCTTAGAATGAAGAATAGAGAAATAGATATTTTGATTGTTGCTAATATGTTTTTAACTGGTTTTGACGCTAAGACATTAAATACTTTATGGGTTGATAAAAATCTTAATTATCATGGACTTATTCAAGCATTCTCTAGAACTAATAGAATACTTAATTCTGTTAAAACATTTGGTAATATAGTATGTTTTAGAGATTTGGAAAAGGAGCTTAACGATGCATTAGGTTTATTTGGAGATGCTGAAGCGTCTAGCATAGTTTTATTAAAACCGTATGAAGATTATTTAAATGGTTATGATGATGGTAAACATAGTTTTGTAGGTTATATAACTTTAGTTAATGAACTTAAAAGTAAGTTTAATCCAGGTGAACTAATAGTCGGAGAGAGTAAACAAATTGAGTTTATCAAGTTATTTGGACAAATATTAAAAGCAAGAAATATTCTTTCTACTTTTGATAAGTTTATTAATGATGATATATTAGACGCTAGAGACGAACAAAATTATAGAAGTATATATATTGAATTAAATAATCAGTATAAACAAAGAATGAAAGCAGATAAACTTGATGTTAGTGATGATATAGTTTTTGAAATGGAATTAGTTAAGCAAATAGAAGTTAATGTTGACTATATTTTAAATTTAATTAAAGAGTATCATGATGGTAATATGGAAAATAAAGAGTTATTGATTACTATTAATAGAATGGTTATGTCCAGTCCTGATTTAAGAAATAAGGTTGACTTAATTGATGAGTTTATAAGAAGTTTGAATAAAGATAGTAATGTATATAATGACTTTAATTCTTTTATGAATAGTAAGAAAAAAGAAGAATTAGACAAAATAATTTCAGAAGAGAACTTAGATAAAGAGAAAACTTATGTCTTTGTAAAGAGAAGTTTTGAAAACGGAAGAGTAGAAACTAATGGTACAGAACTATCATCTATATTACCAGCAATGAGTAGGTTTGAAGCTGATAAAAAAAGAACAAAGAAGAAAGAGAGTGTTATTGAAAAACTAATTGGTTTCTTTGATAAATTCTTTAGTATTAGTAATTCGGAATTTTAGTAATGTGGGAAGTCTATTGTTTAATAGATTTCTTTTTTTATTATTTGGTCAAAGAAAAAAGCCCCGCAAGGGCTTTTACCAATTAGGGTGGCGTACTTAAGATACGCTTAAATAAAACTATTCACTACCTAACTATCGACCTGACGAGATTTTCTCCGGTAATATAATGATATAATATTATGTGTTAAATGTCAACGATTTTATAAAATGTTTTCAAAAGTTAAATAAGATAGAATTTTACATAGAAATTGTTTGTTAAAGTATTTGTAAGAACAAAATCATTTTATAAGATGAAAGTAGTAAACGTTCAAATAATTAAACGAAAAAGAGGAACAGCGTTCCTCTTTCTCCCCTTGATTAAGGGCATTTCATTACGTATATAATAATACCACAAAATATGATTTTTGTAAATACGTAACTATTATATATTTATGTAAAAAATTAATTTATATTCATAATTTTATCAAAATATTTTTTATCTATACCTGTATATCTTTTATATGCATTATCAAATAAAAAGTGTGTATATTTTAAACATTCATTGTTTTTTTCATTTAAATTCAATTGATTACAAAAATCTTTTTTTATATTATTTAATTTTGCATTTAATGATATCAAATCTTTTTTAATTTTTACTTCACTAGAATATTTTTTTATAATAGTATTTACTCCAAAATCTGTTTTACATAACTCTTCAATTTTTTTTAAAATATTTTCATATAATTCTGTTTCATTAACTGAAATATTAGCAGGTTTAAGGATTATGTTATATTTTTTATATACGTATACTAATTCATCATAAAAGTTACTATTTTCATCCAGATGATTAATAAATTTTAATATAACATAAATTATCCAAGATAAATTAATGTTAGAATTACCAGTAAAGCTATTGTATTTGTCACTTCCCCAAAAATTAGCAAAGTATGACATATATTTAGTATTTAATGCATATTGTCCTTTTGTATCATTTGCCTTTTTAGTTTTTGGTAGTAGATAATTAACCATGCTACCTTTAGTTGAAGAACAGTCTTTTACATTAAAATTGTAAATTGGTTGATTGTGAGCTAGATTATTTCTGAATTTGCCAATAATTCTTAGCATTTCTCTCATTGCATTTAAATAATCATTATAGTTCAGTTTTTGTTTTGGTGTAGTTATTTTAGAATAATCAAGTTTTAAATTTGTAAAGTAGTTTATACATTTTTCCAAAATATTTCTTACGTGTTCTTCTTTTAAGTTAGTAATTGTATTAATTGTTTCACCTAATGTTAATTCATTAATTAAAATCCAATAAGGTACAGATAAGTTTTGATTTATTTTTCTTTTGATCGGATTAGAATTTTTGTTGGTTTGTTTATCAAATATTTTTTTAATAGAATTAACAGCATTCTTTATATTTCCTTGACTAGTTTCATATTGGTTAATGTCTGTTAAAAAATTGTCTTTTGCTTCTATGTTGTTTAAGTATACTACAAGAACATTTTTTAAACTTTCTTCAATGATAAGTGTATATTTAAGTAGTACACTTCTTAATTCATGCTCAAATTTATACATTCTAATGAAGTCACTGTACATTACTTTATTTGAGTAGATGTGATTATAATAATCAATTGTTTTGATCTTTTCTAAAAGTTCTTCATCTGTGTCTGAATTTTTATATTGTATACCGTATTTTTTGCATATTTGAAGTTTAATTGTTCTTATTAGCTGACTATTAGTCATTATGCTGTTACTTACTCCAAAAATTTTTTTGTATCTATCAATTTCTTTATTGTTATTAATATTATCAATAATTTCATCTATATCTTCAATGTTAGTAGAAAAAATATTCTTATATGCATTTATAACTTGATAATAACTATACTTATCAAATTTGTTCTTCTTTTTTTCATCAAGAGCTATTCCCTTATTTTCAAGTTTTTTCTTTAATTTTATATTGCTATATGACTTCATAAAACCCTCCTAAACTGATTATAACATTAATGTATAAGAATTCATATAGTTTGTTTCAATTTTCACATAAAAAAAACGTTCAAAATATTATTGAACGTCAATTTTTACCTTCTATCATTCAAAGCAATACCAATTTCCTTTAATTCATCTCTAATCTTGTCAGACTCAGCATAATTTTTTTCTTCTCTATACTTATTTCTAATACTTTGTATAATGTTAATTAACTCAGCTTCCTTATTAGAACTTGTCTCTGTAAAAGATAGACCTAGAATATCTTCAACATATTCACTAATGAAGTTATTATAACTTATTAGTTTATCAATATTCTTACTTGTTTGAAGTTCAGTATTTGCAAGCTTAATTATCTCATATAAATAAGTAATTGCAAGTCCTGTGTTAAAGTCGTCATCCATTGCTTCAGTAAACTTCTTTTTTAGGCTGATAACTGTTTCATTATCACTTACTTCCTTATCCACATCTTTAATAGCATTTCTTAAATTATTAACAGTTTCACTAACTTTCTTAAATTGTTTTTCAGTATCAAGTAGTTGTTCATCGTTAAAATCTGTTGGCTTTCTATAATGGTTTTGTAGTATATAGAAACGTACTATCATTGGATTATACTTTTTAAACAAGTCATCAAGAGTTATAGGGTTTCCTAAACTCTTTCCCATCTTTTGCCCGTTTACTGTTACTAAATTATTATGTATAAAGTAGTTAACAAAAGTTTTTCCAGTTAATGCTTCACTCTGCGCGATTTCACACTCGTGATGAGGAAATATGTTGTCCATTCCTCCACCATGAATATCAAAAGTATCTCCTAAATATTTTCTACTCATTACTGAACATTCAATATGCCATCCAGGATAACCTTCTCCCCATGGACTAGGCCACTTCATAATGTGCCCATTTTCAGCTTTTTTCCAAAGTGCAAAGTCAGCAGGATTTTCTTTGTCAGTTGCAACTTCAATTCTCTCACCACTTAAAGTATTATCAAGTGTTCTATTAGATAAACTTCCATACTTAGTAAACTTGTTTATTCTGTAGTACACATTTCCCTCTTTAGTAGCATAAGCATATCCTTTATCAATAAGCGTTTGCACGTCTTCTATAATCTCAATAATATGTCCAGTAGCTCTACAACTTATGCTAGGCTTTAAAACATTTAACTTTCTCATATCTTCAAAGTAAATATTTTCGAACTTGTATGCAATTTCAACTGGGTCAATACTCTCAAGTTTTGCAATTCTCTCAATTTTATCTTCTCCACTTTCAGCATCTCCAACTAAATGTCCTACATCTGTTATATTTTGTACATACTTAACTTTATAACCTAAATGCATTAAATATCTATAAATAATATCAAAACTAACATAACTTTTAGCATGTCCTAAATGTGGATAACCATATACAGTAGGCCCACATACATACATTCCAACTAGCCCTTCATGAATACTTTTAAATTCTTCTTTTCTTCTAGTAATAGTGTTGTAAACTACTAAACTCATAAATCCACCTCTTTCATATAAAGTATTATATCATAAAAGAGTTTGTAATAGTACAAAATTATAAAAAAATGTGATATAATTAATTCAGTATGGGAGAAATTTTATGTATAGTGTTAGTCATATATTGTTTTCTTATAGAAGCGCTTATTTAAATGAGGAAACGTTTAATAATGTAATTAAAACAAGTGAGGAGTTTAAGATGGTTATTAATAAATATCTCGCTGTTTTTAGTATTAGTAGTAAAAATATTACTTATTATTTAAAGTATGAATTTGCTACTGATAAGGTTAGTATTTATAAGTTTAAAGAAGGTTTTTTTAATAAAATAAGTGCTTTAGAACTACAATATATATTATATCATAGAATTAATTATATGTTGTTAGATAAGGATATTCTCAAGGTTTTATTTAAATATAATAAAAATAAGAGTATATATTTAGTTGATTGTTTGAGTAAGAATGATGATGATTATTCATTTGATTTAGTTGATGAAGAATGTAGGTATGTTTTAAGGAGATAGAATGAAGAAAAAGTTACCTTTGGTTATTTATTTTAGTTTTTTAATTATTTATTTAGAATTAGTATATAAATTATTTGTTTTAAATAATGTTTTAAGTATTAACTCATTAACTATTATTTTGTTTAGTATTCCTTTTATTATGATTAATACTATATTATGTAGTTTATTTAGTAATAAAGTTAATAGGGGAATATCTATAATATTAAGTTTATTTTTAACATTTATTTTTATTAGTCAATATGTTTATTATTTATTTTATGATTCCATATTTTCTGTTTATAGTGTTAAAGAAGGAACCGGGCAAGTGTTTGGAGAGTTTTTTAATGCAATTGTTAAAATGGTGAGTGATAATATACTTAGTATTATTCTTTTATTGATGCCTTTCATATTATTTTTGATTTTTGGTAAGAAGATATTTAGTTTTAATAAAGGTAAAAAAAGTTTGGTAATAGAAAGCATTTCATTACTTATATTTATTATAATATCTCTTATTACAGTAATGTTTAATGATAAGGGAATGTATTCGTTAAAAAATGTGTATACAAAAACACATGCTCCGATGATTACTATTAATAAAGTAGGACTTCTTTCTATGGAGTGTTTGGATTTAGAGAGGTATTTGTTTGGTTTTGAAGAAAAACTATATAATGTTAAACCTAGTGAATCTAATAAAGGTGATGATATAGAAGAAGTAAAATATAATGTACTTGATATAGATTTTGATAAACTTATTAGTGAAGAAAAAGATGACATGGTTAAATCTATGCATGAATACTTTAAGAGTGTGATGCCTACTAAACAAAATGAGTATACTGGAATATTTAAGGGTAAAAATTTGATATATATTACTGCTGAAGGATTTGATAAGATAGCAGTTAATAAAGAACTTACTCCAACTTTGTATAAACTTGTTAATAATGGATTTGTTTTTGAAAATTATTATCAACCTTTATTTTCTGTTAGTACTAGTGATGGAGAATATATGGTTATGAATAGTTTAATCCCTAAAGAAGGTGTTTGGTCTTTTTATAGAAGTAGTAATATTTATATGCCTTTTGGACTTGGAAATGTGTTTAAAAGAGAAGGGTATAGTCCTGTAAATGCTTATCATGATCACACATATACTTATTATAGTAGGGATGAGTCTCATCCAAATTTGGGATTCGATAAGTATGTTGGATGTGGTAATGGACTAGAAAAATTAATGAACTGTAAAGTTTGGCCAGAAAGTGATATTGAAATGATAGATGCTACTATAAATGATTATATAGATAGTGATAAATTTATGACATATTATATGACAGTTAGTGGACATTTAAATTACACTTTTACTGGTAATTCTATGTCTTATAAAAATAGGGAGTTAGTTAAAGATTTATCTTATTCAGAACATATTAAGGCTTATTTAGCAGCAAATATTGAGTTAGATCGTGCCTTAGAAAAACTTCTTATTTATTTAGAGGATAATAAAAAACTTGATGATACTGTTATAGTAATTAGTCCCGATCATTATCCTTATGGACTTAAAACTAGTGAATTAAATGAAATAAGTGATACAGATAGAAGTGATAAGTTTGAGATGTTTCATACTAGTTTAATAATTTATAATAGTGAAATGAAAGAAAATGTTAAAGTTAGTAAATATGTTAGTAGTATTGATGTTTTACCTACAGTGTATAATTTGTTTGGAATAGAGTATGATTCAAGACTTATGATGGGAAGAGATGCATTAAGTGACTCTGAAGGACTTGTTATGTTAAGTGATAGAAGTTTTATTAATGAAAACGGAAGTTATAATTCTATAACTGGTGAATATAAAAGTTTTAAAAGTGATGTGAGTAATGAATATGTTGATAATATGAATTATGAAGTTTATCAGAAGTTTACAATGAGTAGTTTACTTTTGTATGAAAAGAATGGGGTTTATTTAGATTATTATAGGAAGTTAGGTCTATATGAAGATAGAGAAGAATGATATTAATTTATATGATACTTTAATGAGTGGGCAGGCTTTTAGGATTACTTTAGAGAGTGATAAATCGTTTACTTGTATTTTATCTGATAGGGTAGTTAATATTAAGGAAGATGGTAATTATTTGATAGTGGATTCTAATAAGATGGATGATTTAGAGATGGTTATTAAATATTATTTAGATTATGGAAGAGATTATAAAGTTCTTAATGATGAACTTAAGAAAAATGAACTTTTTAAAGATAAAATTTCTTTATGTAATGGGTATAAAGTATTAAAACAAGATAAGTTTGAGATGTTAATTAGTTATATTATTAGTCAAAATAATAATGTTAAGAGAATAAGTGGTGCGATTAGTAAGATAAGTGAAAGATATGGAGAAAAAGTACTTTTTGGTGGAAAAGAATATTATTTGTTTCCTAAGATGAGTGAGTTTATTAAACTTAGTTTAGATGATTTAAAGGAGTTTAATTTAGGTTTTAGAGATAAATATGTTTATGATGCTATTTGTGTTTTAAAAGAGAATCCTTTTTATCTTGAAGAAGTAGATATGTTAGATACAGAAGATGCAATAAAAAAACTTATGGAAATAAAAGGAATTGGTCTTAAAGTGGCTAGTTGTATTTTGATGTTTGGTTATGCTAGATTTGATACTTTTCCAATTGATACGTGGGTTAAAAAGTATGTTAAATCAAATTTAAATATTGATAATGTTAAAAATATTAAAGATTATATGAAAAATAATTTTGGTTTAAATAGTGGACTTGCTATACAATACTTATATCATATAAATAGAAATCTTAAATAGGTTTCTTTTTTTAACAAACAAAATATTGACAAACAAATATACATATTATATAATGGTTTCAGGAGGTACAAAAATGATAGAAAATTTTATAATTACATATATTACTGATTATAATCCATATTTAATGGAAGAAGCAACCGCTGTTTTTAATGATGATGGAACGTTTAACAGGCTTAGAATAGAAGAAGAGGAGTATAGAAATTTGGAAGTAAAAGAGGCACAGAAAAGAGCAAAAGCGCACATAAAAGAACAAAAAGGGATATCGTATAAAAATATATTAACTTCTAATACAATATTAATAGACGACAAAACTGCAAATGAGTATATATATTCATGTTATACAAGATGGTCAAAAACAGACATGAAATATGTCAAATGTATTCTTGCCAATTATATTAAGGAACTGTTTATGAATGCTAATAATAAAAACTTTATTAACAAGAAAAAGGAAAAACATAAAATCGATGCAAAATACGGTTTCTATAAGTATGGAGCTAAGTTTTCTATTGTTGATAATGACAAAGAAACTACTTATAGTTGTTCACTTTTAGTAAGAAACGATGCGAATGGTAAAAAATATTTATATGATATTTTAGATATTAAAAAAATTAACCAAGTAATTTTAAAAGAATATTTTCAAACTACTTAGTTAATTAAAGACCATATTATAAACAAGAACCTCCATACGAGCCTTCCGTTTAAAATAAACCAGGTATATCTATGTTCCAGCACCTTGTTCATGAATAAATTATAGCATATCATTTACTAAAAGTAAACAACTAGAAAGTATCATTTTAAGCATATAATTGTGAAAGTAAAATAAAAAAAGGAACGAGCTACCTCCATGCGAGCCTTCCGTTTAAAATAAACCAGGCAAATCCATGCTCCAGCAACCTGTCCATGTACAAATTATAACATATCATTTACTAAAAGTAAATAATTAATTTTCTTTGAAAATATACTTGACAAGTGTAAAAAATACACATATAATTATAGTGTGAGTGAGGTGAAGTGTATGCAGTTAACAAACCCTTTATATAAAAATATTGGTATACATGTTATTGCTAGTATTTTTACTATTGATAAGGGTGTAGTAAAGGTGTTACTTGTAAAAAGAACTAATGAACCATTTAAAGGAATGTGGAGTTTAGTTGGAGGAGCACTTTATAACAATGAAAAGTTAGAATATGCAGTTAAAAGAGAGATATTTGAAAAAAGTGGTTTAACTGATGTAAATGTTTATTTTTCGGGGGTGTTTGATGAAATTGATAGAAGTCCTGTTAGAAGAATGATAGCCCTAACTTATGTTGGGTTAATAGATGCAAATAAAGTTCAGGTATTAAAGAAAACTCTTAAAACTGATAATTCTGAGTGGGTAGCAATAGATAAAGTAAAAACTCTGGCGGGTGATCATAATAATATTTTATTAAAAGGAATTGATACTTTAAAAGAGTTAATTGTAACAACTGATATATTAAAAAGTTTGTTTCCGAAAGGAGTAACTATTCCTGAAATACAAAAGACTTATGAAGGAATACTAAATAAAACTTTTGATAGACGTAATTTTAGAAAAAAACTTCTTAGTTTAGGAATAATAGAAGATACTAATAAGTACATAATATTTGAAGGAAAGAAACCAGCTAAGTTATATAAATTTAATAAAAAGAAAAGTAAGAATGTATTATAAGTACATTTTTATAAAAAAAATATAAGTGTAAGAAATACACATAAGGAGGAAAAATAATGAATGAAGAATTAAGAAAACTAGCCTTAGAAAAAATTAAAACTTTTAAAGATGAGAGAGAAAGAGTTATTTCTTTGCAAAATGAAATGAATGAATTATTAAATAATGATATTGTTAAAAGGTATTTATATTTAGAAAAAGAAGTAAGTAATGTTAGTGTTAATAGTGATAAGAAATTGATGTTAGATGCTTTTAATTCGTTAATTAGAAATATAAAGTGTAATCATGATATTTGGGTGTACTTAGGTAGTTTTTATTATGTGGATGATATGTTTAGGTCATATAGTGTAAGAGTTCTAGATGAAAGTGACAAAAAATTTGAATATAATTTGTATGGGTGCTTGGAATGTGATGAAACAATAGAAGTTAGTGATTACTTAAAGTTTGAAAGTGAACACTTATGTTTAAAAAAGAAAAGTTTTGTTAATATTTATGAACTTAGAGGTTTATATTTTAAATATTTAACTGAAATGAAAACAAGTGAAGCAATGAAAAAGTTAAAAAAAGTGTATGGAGGGAAAGAATGAGTTATTTAATTTATTATTTAGTAAATGGTGAATATGTAGAAAAGTATAAGATTAATATTGATGAAGAAGAGTTAAAAAAAATAAAACTTGAAAGTATTTATAAGTGTGGTAAAAAGAGTAAAGTGAGTTATAATAGTACTAGATTTTTTAAAGATAATATATATTATACTGATTTTAAACAAACAGAAATGGGATGGAGAGAATATAATGATGGACCTGATGAAAGACTTTATAATTATAGCTATATTGAATATGAACCTACTTATTTATCAAAACTAATAGATAATATCATAAGTTCAAGAAGTAAAGGATCTTTAAAAGAATTATTTCAAATGGACTTATCTAAAGAATTTTGTGGTTTTCAAAAAGAAATAAACGATATACTTAATAAAGCTAGCAAGATAAGTGACAGCGACTACAAAAATAAAATAAATATTTTAAATAAATTGAAAACTATTTATGAAAAACAAGAATTTAATAATGATAGACAAGATATTAGCATATACTATAAAAAGGCTTTTCTATGTTTTAGTTATGAATTAATTGATAAGATTAGTTTAGAAGAATGTAATAAAGTTATCAATTTTATTAACGGTATACCATTTACAAATGATAAAGATTGTGGTTTGATATTAAAAATGAAGGAGATGCTTTAAATGGATAGTTATATTAGCTTTAGATATTTAAATAAAAAATTATTAGACCAATATAAAGGTTTGGTGCCGGTTGAAATTGAATGTTCTAGAAGACACTACAATGGAGTAGACTATGATACTTACTCATATTCAACAATTGTATATTACAAGAAAGAAAATTTTAATCCTAAAAACTATAAAAATGTTAAAACTTTTGGTAATGAGTTAACAGTTATAGACTTTGAATACGATTTTGAAGATTATATGAACTTTATTAAAGACTGTGAATTCAAATTAAGAGACGAAATAGTAGATAAACCATTTGGTATTTACTTATTTCAAGTAAACCATCACGTAGTAAAAGACGGAAAATGCTTACTTGTTAATACCAAAGATAACAAATATGATTTAGATAATTTTGTTATGAGTGTAGTAGAAGAACTAAACTTATTAAGTGAGTCTTCTAGAAAAAAGATTATATCACAGTATGAACTAATAAGGTATAAACTATTTAAGGGTGAAGAATTAAGTAGAAAAGAATATGATTTATTAAGTAGTTTATTAGATAAAGACATAGACGAAAAATTAAAAGAACTAACTGTATTAAAGCTTAGCTTATAATAAAGGAGGAATAAAAAAATGATTTATTTAATGAGACATGGACTCGATGATGAAAGGTTTATAGGAGGATATAGTAATAATCACCTTACGAATGAAGGTGTAAGAAGTGTGTGTCAAGCAAGAGATTATATTGTTAATAAAGGGTTAGTTATTAACAAAATATTTACAAGTGATATATTAAGAGCGATAGAAACCGCAGATATTGTTAATACAAAGTTACATGTACCTGTAATACAAATGAAATATTTAAGAGAACTCGATAAAGGATTATTAAATGGCTTGAATTTGGAAATTGTAAATACTTATTATAATGAATGGATGAATGTTAAAGATATTTATAAAAGATTTCCAGAAGGTGAAAGTTTAAGTGATTTGTATAATCGAATACTTTACTATTATCATGATATTTTAAAAGAAGATAATACATTATTAGTTACTCACAGGGGTGTCATTAACATGATTTACTATATTCTTACTAATACAAAGTTAGATTATAATAAAGAAAGATTTAACGTAACTCATTCTAGTATTCACGAATATGATCCGACATTAAAGAAAATAAAAAGAATATATTAGAAAAAAATAAAATAAGGCGTATGTTAAAATAAACGCCTTATTTTAGTTTATATAATAAAGTAGCTTTATCCTTTTACCCTTTGTTTCTATAAGCTCGTCGTCTTTTAAATTTTTAATTTCTCTAGACAAGGCACTTCTATTAACTGCTAGATAGTCAGCTAATTCAGTATAACTCATTGGCAAATAAATAACTTTTGAACCTGTTTTTTTACTTAATATTCTAAAATAATCTAAAAGCTTATCTCTTATACTTTTATTTGATAACACTTCTATTCTCTCATTCGCTTTTGTAATTATAGTTGTTAAAATATTTATTAAGTTTTTTAAAAATTGATTATAAAATGTAAAACGATTTTCTTTCATATTTAAAATTGAATTAAAGTCTATTACTACAACTTTTGTTTCTTCCTTTGTAATTACTTGATATTCTTCGTTTTTAAGTGGATAACTAAGACTACCAAATAATGAATTTTCTAAAAAGTCTTCTACAATTGTTCTGTTACCTTCAATGTCATTTCTTACAATTTGCAAGTGTCCACTCAAAATAATACATATAATGTTATCATTTATCATGTTACTCAATATTTCCTTATTTTTCGGGTATTTGTAACTAATCGCCTCCAAATAAGCTAGCAGCTTTTCCCTGTTTTTTTGGCTAATATTATAGAATAATTCGTTCACTTTACATCACCTAAAATTATTTTATCAAATTTTTGTAATTGTTGCAATTGCAACATTAACTTTTATATATGATGTTGTATAATTGACTTATAAAAATGATAAGAGAGAGGTAAAAAAATGAAGGTAATTAAAAGAGATGGACATATGGTAGACTACTGTCCAGAAAAAATTGAACAAGCTATAATGAAAGCTAATAACGAAGTAGAAGAAGAAGATCAAGCAAGTAGTACTCAAATTAAAAATATTATTAAATATATAGAGAAACTTGGCAAGAAGAGAATACTAGTTGAAGATATTCAAGATATTATTGAAATGAAACTTATGAGTCAAGGAAAATATGAACTTGCAAAACATTATATTACTTATAGATATACTAGAGAATTAGTAAGAAGAAGTAATACAACTGATCAGTCAATTAAAGAGTTGATTGATGGAGAAAGTGAGTATTGGAATACAGAAAATTCAAATAAAAATGCTAAAGTAGTAACAACACAAAGAGACTATTTAGCAGGTATAACTAGTACTGATATAACTAGAAGATTTTTACTACCTGAAGATATAGTTGAAGCACATGATGCAGGTATAATACACTTTCATGATGCTGACTATTTTGCACAAAATGCATTACACAACTGTGACTTGGTAAACCTAGAAGACATGCTACAAAATGGAACTAGTATTAATGGAGTAATGATAGAAAAACCACATAGATTTTTAACAGCTATGACTATTGCAACTCAAATAATTACTGCAGTTAGTAGTAGCCAATATGGAGGTGTTACAATAACTTTAACACATCTAGCTCCTTTTGTTAGAGAAAGTTATAATAGATATTTAGATAAGTACAAAAAGAGAAAATTAAGTAAAGAACAATGTGAAAAATTTGCAATGGAAGATACTAAAAAAGAAATAGTAGATGGAGTACAAACTTTCCAATATCAAGTTAATTCAATGACTACAACTAATGGTCAAGCACCATTTTTAAGTGTATGTATGTACTTGGGTGAGACTACAGAATATAAAGAAGAATTATCTTGGATTATAGAAGAATTTTTAAAACAAAGAATACTTGGTATGAAAAATGAACAAGGTGTATATATTACTCCAGCATTTCCAAAACTTCTTTATGTGTTAGAAGAAGATAACATTAATAAAAATGGTAAATATTACTACTTAACTAAACTAGCAGCAGAATGTACTGCAAAGAGAATGGTACCAGATTATATCAGTGAAAAGATAATGAAAGAATTAAAAATTGATAAAAATGGTAATGGTAATTGTTATCCTTGTATGGGTTGTAGAAGTTTCTTAACTCCTTATGTTGATGAAAATGGTAAACCTAAATACTATGGTAGATTTAATCAAGGTGTTGTTACAATTAATTTAGTTGATGCTGCTTTATCCAGTGATAAAGATATGGATACATTCTGGCAAATATTTGAAGAAAGACTTGAGTTATGTCATAAGGCTTTACAAATTAGACATAAACGTTTAAGTAAGGCAACAAGTGATGTTGCACCTATTCTTTGGCAACATGGTGCTTTAGCAAGACTTAAAAAGGGAGAAAGTATTCATGAGTTATTACATAACGGATATTCAACAATAAGTTTGGGTTATGCGGGGCTTTATGAATGTGTTAAATACATGACAGGACACTCTCATACAGACAATGGAAAAGGTAAAGAATTTGCTCTTGAAGTTATGGAAAAAATGAATGCTAAATGTAAAGAATGGAAAGAAGTTGAAAACATTGACTATAGCGTTTATGGTACACCAATAGAATCAACTACTTATAAATTTGCAAAATGTTTAAAAGATAGGTTTGGTGTTGTTAAAGGTATTACAGATAGAGACTATATTACTAATTCATATCATGTTCCTGTGTTTGAAGAAATAGATGCATTTACTAAATTAAAACTAGAAAGTGAATTCCAAAAACTTAGTCCAGGTGGAGCAATTAGTTATATAGAAACACCAAATTTATCCAATAACTTAGATGCAGTATTAGAAGTAATAACATTCATTTATAATAATATTATGTATGCAGAGTTAAATACAAAGAGTGACTATTGTCAGGAATGTGGATATACTGGAGAAATATTAATAGATGATAATATGGAATGGTATTGTCCAAACTGTGGAAATAGAGACCATAATAAACTTAATGTAGCAAGACGTACTTGTGGTTATATTGGAACTAATTTCTGGAATAAAGGTAGAACTCAAGAAATTAAAGAAAGAGTTTTACATATAGATAATAAAGAAGAAAAGGATACTAAGAAAGACAAGGAAGAAAAATAATGGCAAGGTATAATTTAATTAGAAAAATGGATATTTCTGATGGACCAGGAATTAGAGTTTCTATATTTATGCAGGGGTGTGCTTTCCATTGTAAGAATTGTTTTAATAAAGAAACTTGGGATTTTAAGTTAGGACATGAATTTACTGATGAAACTATTAATAAAGTTCTAGACTTGTGTGATAATGAAGTGGTAAAAGGCTTATCTATTTTAGGAGGTGAGCCACTTCATCCACTTAATATAGAAGCATCTACAAAACTTGCAAGTGCATTTAAATGGAGATTTCCTAATAAAGATTTGTGGGTTTGGACAGGATTCTTGTATGATAAAGATTTAACTGGAAAAGAAATACTAAACTATATAGATGTTTTAGTTGATGGACAATATGTAGACGAGTTACATGACTTTAATTTAAAGTGGAGAGGTTCATCTAATCAAAGAGTAATAGATGTGAAAAAAAGTTTAAAGAAAGGAAGTATTGTATTACTAGAAAGTGCTTATGAAAAAGAGAGGGTTTGAAGTAGCTAAGGGTTATGAAAATATGGGAGTTAATATTCCTGAAAGAAAAACTAAATATAGTGCAGGTTATGATGTTGAAGCAATAGAAGACACAGTTATTCCACCATTTAAGCCAGGTATGAAACCAACTTTGGTTAAAACTGGACTTAAGGCATATTGTCAGAATGATGAATTCTTTATGTTAGTCAATAGGTCAAGTAATCCTGGGAAAAAAGGACTAGTTTTAGCAAATAGTGTTGGAATAATTGATGCTGACTATTATAATAATCCAGATAACGATGGACACTTTATGTATGCATATTATAACTATTTTAACGAAGACGTAGTTATACATAAAGGTGACGTTATTGGTCAAGCAATATTTATGAAATATTTAATAACTGATACAGATAATGCAACCGGCGAAAGACTTGGAGGTTTCGGTTCAACAAGCAAACAAAAATAGTGAGTTATTCACTATTTTTATCATTATTTTCTTAAATATTTTTAATAGAGTATTGGATTTTTTGTAATTTATTGTATAATATATTTAATAAAATGTTAGGAGGAATTTTATTATGGATTATAAAAAAATAATAGATAGTACCAAATTCTATAATGGTAAGCAGAAAGACTATTCTAAATACAGACCAAGTTATCCTAAAGAGTTATTTGAATTTCTAGTTAAAGATTTTAATTTAAGAAATAAAGATATAGTTGAATTAGGTGCAGGAACAGGAAAGTTTTCTAAAATAGTTAGTACATATTGTAATAAAGTTTACTATGTAGAACCTAATATAGATATGATAAATAAAGGAAAAGAATATTGTAATGGGTGTCATAATATAACATTTATAAATAATAGTGCTGAAAATACACAACTTCCTAGTAAAATTGCAGACATTATATTTGCGGTACAAAGTTTTCATTGGTTTGATAAAAATAGTGTAAAAGAAGAAGTTAAAAGAATATTAAAACATAATGGATATTTTGCAATAGTGTGGAATGATTGGGAAGATGAAAATAATGAATTTAGCCAAAAATATTTTAAATATATAAGTGATTGGAATACAAAATTGACTGGTAGAAAGTATCAACACAAAAATATTACTGATAGAAAGAACTTTTTTAAAGAGGGAATATATGATACTTATACATTTATTCACTCAAAACAATATACTTTAGAAATGCTAATAGGTTTATCTAAATCCTTATCGTATGCACCAAAAGAAGATGAGATTTACTATGAAGAATTTATTAGAGGTATTATAGAAATTTTTAATAAATACCAAGAAAATGATTATGTGATATTTGATTTTCATACTGAAATGTATATTGGCAAAATTTAAAAAACTTGTAGAAAAAAGCTCGTTGGTTCAACAAGCAAACAAAAATAGTGAAAAACTCACTATTTTTATTTATGCACTAATACTTTAGTACCAGCACTTACATTATTGTATATTGTTTCTGCAGCAGTATGTGGCAAGTTTATACATCCATGGCTTCCATTTGTTAAATAAATGTCTCCACCATATTTGTTTCTCCATCCGTCAGCATCATGTAAGCCTATTGCTTGGTCAAATGGCATCCAATAATATACGTGACTTTTATATCCTGGACCTTTTAAATAAGTATCATATTTTTTATATGATATACTAAAATATCCTGTTCTTGTATGAAGTCCCTTGTTTCCAGTAACACATGGAGTAGTTAAAACAAGTTCGTTATTCATATAAAAGTTAACTGTTTGATCACTTATATCTACTTCAACAAATGTGTCTGGTATTAATCCAATGTTATTTTTGCTTATATAACCTAATATGTTTTCTTCAGTCTCAACGTAATAATATTCTTTTGTTTCACTTAGTACAACAACCTTTTGATATTTTGAAGTAGTATTAACTTTTGTGCAACTATCAGTGTAATCATAAATATTACTATCTGATTTTAAATAACCAAAACTATATATTTCTTTATTACTATTTTCTTCCAAATATTCATTAACCATATTTTTAACATTTTTGACTAATTCTATAATAGTTTTATTTTCAACAGATGCCTCTTTATCAAAGTTTACACAGTTAGTTGTGTTAATATTGAGTGCTGCAATAAATCCAAGTATTGTACAAAGTCTTTTTTTATTCATATAACTATTCTCCTTTGATTAGTTATTTTATAACTTTATTTATAATTTGTAAAGCAAAAATTAAAAGAAGACACTATTTTCTAGGCCTTCTATGATTTTTAACTGGTTCTCTTTCTATAAATAATTCTTCTACTTTGACTTTTAAAGTATCTGCGATAAACCCAATATAATCAACTCTCATATTTCTTTTTGCATTTTCTAGATTGGAAATGTATGTTGCAGTAGTTCCTAACTCTTCTGCTAAATCTTCTTGTGACCAATTTAATTTAAGTCTATAGTATATGATGTTGTTTGCTAAAATATTTCTTGATTGTTTACTATAATTCTTCTTTTTAATATTTATCACTTCCTTGTTTATATCATATTTTTATTGTATAAATTTTGCTATGTATTAACCATACCAACTATGTAGTAAGAAAATGGTGGTAATGTTCAAGTTTATGTATTATAATTATTATAGAAAGAGAGGTCTTATGGAGATAAAATGTGTGGTGGAAAAAATAGATAGGGATGTTAATGAAATTATGAATTTAAAGTATCCTTATCTTCCTGAAAAATATTTTAAAAAGTATTTAGAAAATGAAGATAAGTTTAGTAAACTCGGTATTATTATTAACGATTATTTAGAAAAAATACTTAGTTTAGAAAATGAAAATGTGTATGTTGATAATGCTAAAGATGTGGAAAGAATTTTAAATTATTATCAAAAAAGTGTTCTTTTATATCCAGAGTTTGATGGAGAAATACTTGCTAAAGGGTTAATTAGTGATGTTTATAGTGGTAAATTAAAACTACCAATTACGGTAGATGATGTTATGCTTTGCGAAGTTGATGAGTATGTTAGAGAGGATGAACTCCTTTTTGAACTTGAATGGATAATTATTTTTTTATCAATTGTTTATAATTTTGGCTTAAAATAGACTTTTATAATCTATTCTTTTGTTTATTATTCATAGTATATATTGAAGGAGATAAAATATGAATAATTATGAAAAAGCTTGTTTAAAAATCCAAAATTATAGAAGAAATAATATAGGTTGCTGTTACTGTTTTGGAAATACTGGTCCAACTGGTGCTACTGGAGAAGCAGGGCTTGGAAGTATAAGTATTGGTACTACTTCTACAGGTGCTGCTGGTACAAATGCAACAGTTACGAATACAGGTACAGCACAAGATGCTATTTTAAATTTTACAATTCCTAGAGGTGCGACAGGAGTTACTGGTCCAACAGGTGCAACAGGTTCAACAGGAGCAACAGGAGCCACTGGTCCAACAGGCCCAACAGGAGCAACAGGTCCAACAGGAGCAACAGGTCCTCAAGGTGAAGCAGGAATCGCAGGTCCTCAAGGTGAAGCAGGAATCGCAGGTCCTCAAGGTGAAGCGGGAGCAGCAGGTCCAGCAGGTCCAACAGGCCCAACAGGCCCAACAGGAGCAACAGGTCCAACAGGAGTAGCAGGTCCAACTGGTCCAACAGGAGTAGCAGGTCTAGCAGGCCCAACAGGCCCAACAGGTTCAACAGGAGCAACAGGAGCCACTGGTCCAACAGGCCCAACAGGTCCAACAGGAGCAACAGGCCCAACAGGAGCAACAGGTCCAACAGGAGCAACGGGTCCTCAAGGTGAAGCAGGAATCATAGGCCCTCAAGGTGAAGCGGGAGCAGCAGGTCCAACAGGCCCAACAGGTCCAACAGGCCCAACAGGCCCAACAGGCCCAACAGGTCCAACAGGCCCTCAAGGTGAAGCAGGAATCGCAGGTCCTCAAGGTGAAGCGGGAGCAGCAGGTCCAGCAGGTCCAACAGGCCCAACAGGTCCAACAGGTCCAACTGGTGAAACTCCAACAATATCAATTGGAACAGTAACAACAGGAGACCCAGGTACGCAAGCTGCTGCTTCAATAACGGGAACAGCACCTAATTATATACTTAATTTAACTATTCCACAGGGTCCAACTGGATCTCCTGCATAAAAAACTATAGACATCTTTAATAAGGTGTCTTTTAATTTGTTTATGTAAAAATATTGACAATAATTGTTAAAACATTATATACTTTTTATAAGAGGTAAAAAAATTATGAGGCATGAAATGAAATTAAATAATATTCCTTTTGTGTCTATTAAAAATAAAACCAAAACTATTGAATTAAGATTAAATGATGATAAAAGACAAAAGATTAATGTTGGAGATGAGATAGAGTTTATCAATAATATGACTAGTGAAAAATTATTAGTAGATGTTGTCAATTTACATAAGTTTGATAGTTTTAGTGAATTGTATAAGCATTTTGATAAAATACTTTTAGGTTATGATGAGAATGAATTAGCAGATGCAAAAGATATGGAAGAGTATTATTCTAAAGAAGAGCAAGAAAAATTTGGTGTTTTAGGTATAGAAATTAAAGTTGTATCGTATGTTAAAAAAGAAAATATTGGTTAATGAATTCTTTTTAAAATTTTTAGTATTTCTTTACTAAGAATTAACAGTGTGATACAATAATTGTGTTAATAATATGATATTAGATACTAAAAAAAGTAGAACCATAGAATTTGAAAGTAACATGGTAATATCTATGATTTGTGTTTCTTTGAATAATAATGTTATAGCTATTTTATTGGTAAAAATGAAAGAAGGGAAAAATAATGAACGTAGTTGAAGTTAAAAATTTAAGTAAGTCATATAAAAATTTAAAGGCTGTTGATAATGTGTCTTTTAACGTTAAAAAAGGGGAAATACTTGGACTTTTGGGTCCTAATGGAAGTGGTAAAAGTACTACAATTAATTCTATACTTTCTTTACTTAAAATTGATAGTGGAGAAATTAAGTTATTTGGAGAAGTAATGAGTCCTAGTAATTATAAAGTTAAAAAAAATATTGGTGTTATTTTTCAAGAAGTTGGAGTGTTTGATGAATTAACTGTTAAAGAAAATATTGATTATTTTTGTGGACTATATATAAGTGATAAAAATATAAGAAAAAAGTATGTTATGGATGCTATTAAGTTAGTGCATTTAGAGGATTTTGTTAATTTTTATCCTAAACAACTTAGTGGAGGATTACTTAGAAGACTTAATATTGCTTGTGGAATAAGTCATAAACCTAAACTAATATTTTTAGATGAACCTACTTCTCAAGTTGATCCACAAAGTAGAAATAGTATATTAGATAGTATTAAGAGTTTATCTAAGGAGGGTGCTAGTATTGTTTATACTACTCATTATATGGAAGAAGTAGAGATTCTTTGTGATAACATTATAATTCTTGATAAAGGAAAGATAATAGCAAGTGGAACTAATGATGAGTTAAAGAATTTAATAGATGTAGAAGAAAAAATAACTATTGAAGTAAATGATGTTAGTGAAGACTTAATAAATAGTATTAATGATATAAAAGAAGTAATAGATGTTAGAAAAGTTAATAATAATATAATTATTAATTATAAGAAGGGTAAAAGTAATTTAGAAAACTTAATTATGTTTTTAAAGAGGAATAAGATTAAATATAATAAAATCTTTAGTGAAAGACCTACATTAAATGATGTGTTTTTATCTCTTACTGGAAAGGAACTTAGAGACTAATGTTTATACATAATTTAAAATATTCTTTGAAAGTTTTGCTTAAGAATAAGGGATTAATATTTTGGACTTTTGTTTTTCCTATTATATTAGGTACTTTATTTAAGATGGCTTTTTCTAATATAGAAAATGAAGAAAAGTTAAGTGTTATTGATTTGGCGGTTATTAAGAATAGTGAATTTGATAATGATTTTATGTTTAGTGAAGGAATTAAAATGCTTAGTGATAAAGAAAGTAGTGAGAGATTATTTAATGTTAAGTATGTTAGTTTAGATGAGGCTAAAAAGTTGCTTTTAGATGAAAAAATAAGTGGTTATATATTATTAGATGAGGGAAAAAGTAAGATTTTTGTTAATAAGAGTGATATTAATAGTACTATTATTAAATTTGTTGTTGATAATATAGAGAGTAAAAAGAATTTATATAATGTTATTGAAAATTATTCTATTAGTCATGATATGTATGATAAATATTATATGTTTATAAGTAATGTTAGTAATGAAGGTAAAGTTATGTTAAAGGATATTAGTAATAATAATTTAAGTTATACTAATATAGAATATTATACTTTGATTGCTATGACTGCTCTTTATGGTGGGATGCTTAGTTTGTTTTTGTGTAATAAGCATCAACCTAATATAAATGTTGTTGGTAAAAGAAGTAGCGTAAGTGGTATTAAGAAGAGTACACTTATTATGAGTAATTTACTTGCTTCTTATATTGTGGAAGTATTAGGTATTTTTGTGGTACTTAGTTATACTTTGTTAGTTTTAAATGCTGATTTTGGTAGTAATTTATTACTAATAATATTACTTATTTTAGTAGGTGCAATTAGTGGTCTATCTATAGGAGTATTTATATCTACTTTAAAAATAGGTGATAAAGAAAAAACTGGTGTTTTAATTGCTTTTACTATGTTTAGTTCTTTATTTGCTGGAATGTATGGAGTAACTATGAAATATGTTATTGATAAAAATATTCCTATTATTAATAAAATTAATCCTACTAGTTTGATTACAGATGGGTTTTATTCTTTATATTATTATGATACTTATGGAAGATATATGAGTAACTTAGTTATCTTGTTAATTATTAGTGTTTTATTAATAACTATTAGTGTATGTAAATTAAGGAGAGATGTGTATGATAGTGTTTAGTACTTTTTGGAGAATAGTAAAGAAGTATAAAGGAACTATTTTGCTTTATACAGTTATGTTAATAATGTTCGGTGGTATTAATTTAACTAGTAATAGTACAAATGATATGTTTACTCCTACTAAACCTAATATTTTTATTGTTAATAAAGATAGTAATATGGGACTTACTAAGAATTTAATTAATTATTTAAAAAAGAATACTAATGTTGTTAGTTTAGAAGATGATGAAGAAAAGATTAATGATGCTTTGTTTTATAGAGATATTAGTTATGTTATATATATTCCTAAAAATTATAGTAAAGATGTATTAGATAAAAAAGATGTTACTATAAATATTAAGAGTAGTAAAGATTATACTTCTAGTTTAACAGAAATGATGTTAGATAAGTATTTAAATGTACAAAGTAATTTAGTTAATATTACTAATAATCAAGATGAACTTGTTAATATGATAAATAATACATTAGATGTTAATAGTGAAGTTGTTGTTAGTAGTAAATTAGATAATAGTTATTTAAATAGAGTTAGTAGATATTTTAATTTTGGAAGTTATAGTTTACTTGCAGTTATTATATTTATTGTCACTTTAGTTATTAATAGTTTTAAAGAGAATACTATTAATAAGAGAATTATTGTTAGTAGCTTTAATTATAAAAAACATAATAGTTTGCTTATGTTATCTAGTTTTGTTTATAGTTTAATTGTATGGGTATTATTTTCTTTATTAAGTGTTATACTTCTTGGTAAAGATATGATAAGTTTAAGAGGAATTTTGTACTTTGTTAATACTTTTATGTTTGTTATGCCTACTTTAAGTTTTGGAATACTTATTAGTACATTAGTAAATAATAAAGATAGTATTGGAGGTATAGTTAATGTAGTAAGTTTAGGTAGTGCATTTTTGTGTGGAGCATTTATTCCTACAGAGTATTTACCTAAAATTGTTCTTTCAATTGCACATATATTTCCTGCTTATTATTTTATTGATAGTAATAATTTACTAAGTAGTATGGAAATAATTAATTTTAGTAATTTAATCCCAGTATTCATTAATTATTTTGTATTGATTATTTTTATGTTGATATTTATTGTTGTTAATAATTATGTGCTTAAGAAGAAAAGATATTATTAATGGAAATATAAAGTGGTTTTGTTAAATCACTTTTTTTAGTTTGTAAAATATTTATAAAATGTATCTTTTTTCTTTTAAATGGGGTATAATATTCTTTAAGGCAGGTGTTATGATGAATAATCAAATCAAGAATGAAGAGTTATATTATAAGCATAAAGAAGAACTTAAAAATAGGTTTGAATATTCTGATATTGTAAGGGGAGAATATATAAGGCCTTATAATGTGGAATTATTAAATGAAGAAAATAATACCTTTAATAATGAAGAAGTTACTGACTTATATTTTAGTGTAACTGATCCATTTTATGGTATAATTTATAAACAATTTATTAGAAAGAATAATAAAGGAAAAATTATAAGTTATGAATGTTCTTGTGATAACTTTCAAATGCACTCATCTTGCACACATTTAGTGGGTGTAATTAGATGGTATTCATATTTGATTTTTCTAGAAAAACTAAGTATTGAAGAAACTTCAAACAATATACTTGATAAGTTTTTAATAGCAAATAAACCTGTACTTAAAGAAGAAGTGTTTTTAGAATTAGAAATTGAAAAAATTGAATCTAATAATTATTATTATAGAGATTATAATGAATATAAAGTTAAAGTTAAAATAGGTAAAAATAAAATGTACTTATTTAATAGTAAACAAAATAGTTTTTTGACTAGTAAAGCAAATGGTGATAAAGAGTTTTCTTTTGGTAAGGATTTTGTATTTAATTATGAAAAGAATTTCTTTAATAAAGAAGCAAATAAAATATTTAATTTTATTAATACATACCACAAAGATTTAAATAAAAGAAACTTTTATGAAAGTGAAATAATTGCATTATTAGACCTCGTTTTTGAACTTAATTATCCATTTAAATATAATAATATCGTAGTTAACAAAATATATGAAATATTTCCATTTAAAACTGAAATTAAATCATTAAATAAAGATAACTATGAAGTTGATTTTGATATGAATAATTATGAAGAAATATGTAATAATTATTATTTATCAAATAATAATATATATAGAGTTAATAATAAAGAGAAAATGTTAATAAATGAATTAACTAATAATAACATAAATAAATTAGTAATACCAAAAACTAAGATAAAAGATTTTTCTTTTGGAATACTTCCTATAATTAAGAAACAAATAGAGATAGATAATGATATAAAGAATGAAATAGTAATTATTGAAGAACCTGATACTTCTTTATATTTTGATTTGAATAAGAATAATGTTGTATGTAAAATAAAATTAAAATATAATGAAGAAATAGATTATTTTGATAATAATAGTAATGTTATAAGGGATATTAATTATGAAAATAAAATAATAAATGATTTACAGTTGTATGGTTTTATAGTTGATAAAAATAGGATTATTTTAAGTGATTTAAATAAAATAGTTAAGTTTATAGATATTGGGTTAAATGAACTTGCTAGTAAATATAATGTTTATTCAACTGAGAATTTTAAAAAGTTAAATATTAAAAAGTATAATAGTATAAGTAGTACTTTCTCAATAGGTAAAGATAATATATTAAAGTATGATTTTAATTTAGATGGTATTGCAAGTGATGAAATAGTAAATATATTTAAAAGTATTAAAGAAAAGAAAAAATATTATAAGTTAAAAAATAATGATATTATTTCTTTAGATGATGAAAAATTAAATGAATTAATGGATTTAACTGATGAACTAGATTTTACTGATGAAGAGATAATTAATGGTAAGGGGAGTATTTTAAAGTATCGTGCAATTTATTTAGATAGTGTAAAAGATACTAAGTATAGTATTATTAAGACTGATAATTTGTTTAGTAGTTTTATAGATAATTTTTATAAATATAAAGATGCAGATGTTTCTTTAAGTAAAGAAGATTTAAGTGTACTAAGAGATTATCAAGTAACTGGTGTTAAATGGCTCTATAACTTAGATAAATGTTCTTTTGGAGGAATATTAGCTGATGAGATGGGACTTGGTAAAACAATACAACTTATTTATTATATTAAAGAGATGTTAAAAGAAAATAGTACATATAAGTTTTTAATAGTAGTACCAACTAGTTTGCTTTATAACTGGGAATATGAATTTAATAAATTTGCGCCTGAAATACCTGTTAAAGTAGTAAATGGTATGAAAACTAAAAGACAAGATTTAATAAAGAATTCTAATAAAACTGTGTTTATTACCACTTATGGATTAATGAGAGAAGATATAGATTATTATGAACAAATTAATTATCATGCAGTTATATTAGATGAGGCTCAAAATATTAAGAATCCTCATGCTGGAATAACTAAATCTAGTAAAAGATTAAAGTCTTTTGTTAAGTTTGCACTTACTGGAACTCCTTTAGAAAATAGTGCTACTGAACTTTGGAGTATATTTGACTTTATTATGCCTGGATATTTATCTAAGTTTGATAAGTTTTCTTCAAAATATAAAGTTCATGAGTTTGATGATAAAACTAATGAATTACTAGATAATTTAAGAAAGCAAATAAGTCCATTTATATTAAGAAGAAAGAAAAATGATGTTATAAAAGAGTTGCCTCCTAAAATAGAAAACAATATATTTATAGATTTGAGTGATGAACAAAAGAAAATATATGTAGCAGAATTAGATAAAGTTAAATCTTCTATTGATGAGGCTATGAAAGATGGAGGAATGTCTAAAGTTAGATTTATGATACTTCCGCTTCTTACTAAGTTAAGACAGATTTGTATAGATCCAAGAATAGTTTATACTGATTATGATGGTGGTAGTAATAAAATAGAAAGGTTTTTAAGTATAGTAGAAGAATTAGTTAATAATAATCATAAAATATTAGTTTTTACTTCATTTAGAACTGCTTTAAATATTGTGAAAGTAGAATTAGAAAGTACTAATATTAAGTGTTATACAATGGATGGGTCAGTCTCTTCTAAAGAAAGAATGGAAAGAGTTAATAGTTTTAATAATAGTGATGATGTTAAGGTTTTTTTAATAATGCTTAAAAGTGGAGGAACTGGATTAAATCTAGCTAGTTCTGATATTGTAATACATTTAGATTTATGGTGGAATCCACAAGCTGAAAATCAAGCAACAGATCGTGCTCATAGAATAGGACAGACTAATACTGTTGAGGTTATTCGTCTTGTAAGTAAAGGTACTATTGAAGAAAAAGTATTAGATTTACAAGAAAAGAAAAAAGAGTTAAGTGAGAAATTAATTGATGCTGAAAGTCTTGATCAAAACTTAATTGGTGAACTTACAGAAAAGGATATTAAAGAATTGTTAGCATATGAAAACAAATAAGGTCATTGAATAAAAGTGGTAAAAGTGACAAAAATATTTAATGGATATATTAACTTTAAATTATTAAAAAAGAATAAAAACATCTTTTATAAAATATAAAAATATGATAGAATTATATTAGAGTAAAGAGGTGGAATAATTGAAAAAGAAAAATATATTAATAATGGTTTTAGCTATTATGTTATTTGCATATGTAGCGTTTAAAGTAACTTTATTATTTATTACAAATAAACGTGTTAGAACAACTATTTATAATTATCAAGTAAAGGATAGCATAGTTATAGAGTATTCTGAACCAAAAGTAAAATTAACTTTTAAAAATATTACGATGAGAGATGATTTTGAAAGATTTAATAATTTTGAAACTGAAAATGGTACTATATATACTTTAAAGAAAGATGATTATAAAGCAACATTTTTTATAACAATTGAAGATGATTTTGTATCCAACTCAAATAAAACACTTAGTGAATTTTATAAAAAATATAAGATTAATAATACTCTTGATTTAATTAATTATTTATATAAAGTTAAAGAGGATAAAAATACTTTATTAACTCCTGTATATGAAATTATTTCTAAAGAAAAATTGTTTAATATGTCTGAAATATATTTACATTCTTGTAATAATATGATAGAAGTAAATAATAATGCTTATATTTGTAATTTAAATAGTGATATATATGAATATAAAGTTTTTAAAGAAGGGAAAATATATACATTTAATTTTTCCTCAGTAGATTATTATAATATGGAATATTTAAGAGACTTTATAAAAACTATTAAAATATACTGAAGAGACTACCATCTCTTCTTTAATTTTGGTATAATATAATTATGAAGAAGATAATAATTTTAATAAGTGTAATATTACTATGTGCTTGTACTATTAATGATGATAAAAATAAAATATATGAAGAGTATATTAATACATTAATGGATACTAGAGAATATAAGTCATGTGAAGAGTTAACTGTTTCTTTTTATGTTAAAAAAGTAGATGAAAATTATTTAAACTATTATGTATTAATAAATAGAAATAATAATATTATGAAAGATATTGAAGGAATTTTAATACATGATAAAACTAGTATAAATAGTTTTCCTTCAATAGGAATATATGATGAAAAAGTGTCTTTAGTAAATGAAAGTGACAAGCAAGGTGTAAAATTAAGTGGTTACTTAGAAATGGTAGAAAGTGCTAAATTTTCTTTGCTAATTAAGTATATAGATAAAGATAATAATAAGAGAGAATGTTCATATGTTTACAATTATCAACAAAAGTTGACAAATTAAAGTGTTAAACTATAATTGGTGAAATATATATGAGAGTAAAAGTATTTGATGAAAGTCATGAAAGAGACCTAGAAAATAAGGTAAATATGTTTTTAACAACTATACAATGTAAAAATATTGTTGACATTAAGTTTTCAGTTTCAAATAGTATTTTTGGTAATGAACAGATATATTGTTTTAGTTGTATGATTATATATGAGGAGTAGATATGAAAAAAAATAGTTTTGTAGAAGGAACGTTTATTGCAACATTTGCAATTATAATAGTTAAAATATTGGGAGTATTATATGTAATACCTTTTTATAGAATAATTGGAGAGAGTGGTGGTTCTTTATATAGTTATGCATATAATGTGTATAATTTGTTTTTGAATATAAGTACTGCAGGTATACCTATTGCAATTAGTAAAATTATTACTGAATATAATACTTTAGAAATGTATGAGGCTAAAGAAAGAAGTTATAAGGTAGGTAGAAATATAATTCTTATGTTATCAGTTCTTGCTTTCTTTGTACTTTTTGTTTTTGCACCTGAAGTTTCTCATTTAATACTTGGTGAAATTGAAGGAGGAAACACTATTCGAGATGTTGCTTTTGTAATAAGAAGTGTATCATTTTGTTTACTTATTATTCCTTTCTTATCAGTATCAAAAGGCTATTTACAAGGACACAATTACATTACTCCAGCTAGTATAAGTCAAGTAATAGAGCAAGTAGTTAGAATAGCAGTTATATTATTTGGTTCATACATTGTAATAAGTGTACTTGGTAAAAGTGTTACTTTGGGTGTAGGAATAAGTGTGTTTGGTGCCTTTGTAGGAGGACTTGCTGCTTACTTATATATTAAATATAAAATAAACAAAAATAAAAAAGATTTTCCAAAGAGTAATAAAAAAGATGATGTTACAAATAAAGAAATAATAAAAAAGATAATTAGTTATGCTTTTCCATTAATAATAGTTAGTATAGCAACTGATATATATAGTTTAACTGATATGACTTTGGTAGTTAGAACAAGTTATAAACTAGGGTATACTGCAGAAGAATCAGAAGCTATTGCAAGTATAATAAGTACATGGGCTCCTAAAATATGTATGGTAATTAATTCAGTTGCAATGGGAATGAGTATGAGTTTAATACCACATATAGTTAGTAGTTATGCTAAAAAAGATATTAAAACTTCTAATAATAGGTTTAATGAAGCAATTAGAATAATAATAGTATCAACTTTACCTTTATCAATTGGACTTGCTTTTTTAAGTGGACCTATATATACATTGTTTTATGGTAAAAGTGTTTATGGAACTTTAATACTTAGATATACAGCAATTAGTAGTTTCTTTGCAAGTATTTATATGGTAATAAGTGTATCTCTTCAAAGTTTAAATAAGTTTAAAGTGGTATATATAAGTAGTGGTATAGGTTTCTTACTTAATGCTATACTTGATGTTCCATTTATGTATATGTTCCATTTATTTGGACTTGATGCTTTTTATGGTGCAATACTTGCAACTATTACAGGGTATATATTTAGTTTTGTTTATAGTTTGTCTAAATTAAGAATAGAATTTAAGTTTAATTATAAAGATATAGTTAGTACATTAAAAGAAGTATTATTACCTAGTAGTCTTATGTTACTTGCATTACTTGTATTAAATATATTTATTAAGTTGCCAACAAGTGGTATAATAAAAATTGTTTTAACTTTGGTGATTTATACTTTAATAGGTGCTGTTGTATATATTGGAGTATCTTTTAAAACCGGTTTACTTGAAAGAACTTTTGGTAAAGAATATATAAATAAAATATTGGGTAAATTAAGGAGGATTAAGTAATGTTAAAATTAAGTCATGTTACTAAATATTATGGAGACTTCTTGGCAGTAGATGATTTATCTTTTGAAGTAAAAGATGGAGAGATATTTGGACTACTTGGCGTTAATGGAGCTGGTAAAACTACTACTTTTAGAATGATTACAGGTTTACTTGATAAAACTAGTGGGAGTATTACTTTTAATGGGAAAAAAATAGATTATTCTGTTACTGATAAGTTAGGTTTTCTTACTGAAGAGAGAAGTTTACTTACTAAGTTAACAGTACTAGAGCAGGCTAAATTCTATGGTGGGTTAAAAGGAATGAGTGACAAAGATATTGAAAATAGACTAGATTATTTACTTGAAAAATTAGAGATAACTGAGTATAAAAATAAGAAGATAAAAGAGTTAAGTAAGGGTAATTCACAAAAAGTACAGTTTATTATGAGTATAATAAATAGTCCTAAACTTCTTATATTAGATGAACCTTTTAGTGGATTAGATCCGATTAATATTGAGTTATTTAAAAGATTGATACTTGAACTTAAAAGTGAAGGGACAAGTATAATATTCTCTTCACATAGAATGGAGCATGTAGAGTATTTCTGTGAAAGTTTGGTAATTCTTGTACATGGTAAAACTGTTTTAAAGGGGAATTTGAAACAAATAAAGGAAGACTATCAAAAGAAGAATATTATGATAGAAGCAGATGCTAGTATGGATGAGTTAAAAGGTATTAAAGGTGTAGAAAAAGTGGATAAAATAGGTAATACTTTTGTAGTTAGTATAAGTGATAAGAGTTACGTGCAAAATGTGTTTAACTATGTTAAAAAACTTAAGAATGTTACAAAGTTTGTAGTGGAAGAACCTACACTTAATGAAATATTTATTGATAAAGTAGGAGGTACTTATGAGAAGTAAATTATCTCTTTTAATTAAAGACGGACTAAATAAAAAAATTAATACTAAATGGTTTAAGGTTGTCAATATAATTTTATTAGTTGTTATTGTGGGTTTGTTTAATATTGACAGTATCATTAAATTCTTTGGAGGAGACTTTGATGAAGATACTACTATTTATGTTTATGATAATACTCTAAAATATTATGACGCGTTAAAAACGGCATATGAAAGTACAAATATGCAGTTAAGTAGTACAAGTGTAAAAATTGCAAAAGGAGAAGGAAACTACAAAGATGAAGTAGAGAAGATTAAGGAAGATAAGAAAGGTGATATAATTGTTGTTATAAATGATTTACATAATGTTGAAGTTATTTCATTTGATTATGTAGATGCACTTACTATACAAGTCTTGAATGCAAGTATTGAGCAAGTAAAAACAAGTATAGCGTTAAGTGAAAGTAATATTGTACCTGAAGAGTTAGCTAAAATATATGAACCAGTAAATATCAAAAGAACTTATTTAAATGAAGAACTAGATGAGAACTATGAACTAGTTAATACTATAGGAAATTTAGCAATTCCAGTGTTTATAATGCCTTTCTTCTTCTTAATTCTTATGGTAACTCAAATGATAGGGGCTGAGATAAATGAAGAAAAGTCAAGTAAAAGTATGGAGATTATTGTTACTAGTGTAAGTCCTAAAATACATTTCTTATCTAAAATAATAACATCTAACCTTTATGCAATTATTCAGTGTGTGTTATTTATTCTTTATTTTGGCGTTGGTGTTTTAGTTAGAAAATTAGTAACTGGTACTTCTTTCATGGGAAGTTTAGGAGAGAGCACAACCAAGTTACTAGATACTTTTGTGGAAAGTGGGATGCTTAGTAATATACTTAAATGTTTACCATTTATCATTATAATGATATTACTTAGTTTTTTTGCATATTCACTACTTGCTGGAATACTTGCATCTATGACAACAAGTCAAGAAGACTTTCAACAGTTACAAACACCAATGATGATGCTTATAATGGCAGGGTACTTCTTAGCAATAATGGCGAGTACCTATGAAAAAAGTACATTTATTATAGTAATAAGTATGATACCATTTATATCTTGTATATTAAGTCCAGTGTTGTTGTTCTTAGGACAAATCACGATTGTACATGTTCTTATTTCAGTAGGTTTGTTACTTCTTGTGATATATTTACTTTTAAAGTATGGCTTAAGAATTTATAAAGTAGGAATACTAAATTATAGTTCAAGTAATTTATGGAAGAAAATGTTAGAGAGTGTAAAAGTAAAAGACTAATTCAAGGAGGTTTTATAGTGAAATTTAAAACAGAAAATTTATATTTAATACAATTGCAAGAATTAGATAAATTTGAAATAATAGGTAATGGAAGAGAACTTAAGTATTTTAAAAAAGATTATAGATACACTTTAGCAAGAAAAGATGTGAAGTGTATTCATAAATCGTATATAGATATATTTACGAATACAGTATACGAAATACCATTTTATGTTGATTCAAAAGGACATCCAGCAGTTACAAAAGCAGAACCAATAATTACAAATACTGAATATTTGACTGAAGAGGAAGCACTTCGTATATTAAAAGAGTTAAATCCTACTTATTTAAAAGAAGTAGAAAAAGAAAATACTAAGAGATTACGTTTATTTAAGTAATCTTTTCTGTTAGCGTGGTGGAATGGTAGACACGCACGCTTGAGGGGCGTGTGGGATAACCCATGAGAGTTCAAGTCTCTTCGCTAACACCATTGACGAATCTGTTCGAACTATTCGAACTTTGATATATAGAAATCAATCGAAATGATTGATTTTTTGTTGTGTGAAAGAAAAAGATGATTTTGAAAGATAATATGTAAAATTTGTTTCAAACATCAAAAACTATGATATAATATAAAATTAATGAGGGAGGTTTATTATGTTTGGAAAGAAAAAACAGAATGAGAAAAAAGAATCACTAAATTTTAAAAGCGATAATTATAAACTTAATGATAATTATAAGACTGATAATTTAGTAGTTGCTAATTTAGATTATATATCAAGTAAACTAACACCATACGGACCAATGGTTAAACAAACAGAACAAAAATATATATTTGAATTATTAAATGAAAATGGAAAAATCAGATATAGAGAAATATTTACTGGATTTGTAGCCGATGCTGAGGAAAGCCATTATTTTGATTTACCATATGTTGTAAATATTGTATCTTTGAAAGAACAAGTTCCAGATGTTGCTGATATCATTCCAAAATATGGATTATTATTAGTATTAAATGAGGTTAATACTAAAAAAATATCAAAAACACTAAAAAAATAATTATAATTAATTGTAGCAATAAATATTGTTACTTTTATTTTATAAAAAATATATTATATATAGAACTGGAATTTATTAGTTATTCTTTATAGATAAAATTGTTCAAAATAGGCTTTTGTATCGCACCAAATGTTAATTATTGAATATTTTTTGTTAAAATATAGTAAATTTATAAAAGGTGGTAAAACATTATTATAAGTATTTAAGGTATATTTAACTAGTTAGAGCGATTTGTTGCTTATATTCTTATAGTGTGTTAAAATGTAATTAGTATTAAAGCGAGGTTTTGTATAATGAAATTTAAAACAGAAAATTTATATTTAGTTAAAATTTGTAACTTGGTTAAAATAGAAGAAACGGATATTGGAACTAGAAGATATTGGGAACATGATGGAAGATATACTTTAGCTTATTTAAAAGATGGTAAGTTTAATACTCTTATGACTTTTGTAGATATTTATACACATACGTCATACTCACTTGTAGATAATACATATGTTACTAAAGTGCCTGTAGTAGTAAATGCTAAATCACTAATTACAAATTGTGAATATTTAACTGAAAAAGAGGCACTTCATATATTAAAAGAGTTAAATCCAACTTATTTAAAAGAAGAAAAAACTAAAAAATTACGATTATTTAAATAATAATTATAAGTATTATTTATTAAATTTTATATAAAAATGCACAATGATTGTGCAAAATAGGGGTCTGAAAAGTTAAAAATGCACAATATTTTCGAAATATTGTGCATTTTTACTATTTTTAACAATTTATTTTAAAATTGAAACTAGTTTTATTTTGAGATACATCTATCATTTAATTTTTCATTGGAAGAAAATTTTAAATAATTGTAATAATTTAAGATTTGACTAACAGTCTTATCATTTGAAACATTAAAGTAAAATTCCATACAATAACTTTGTACTACTTTAATTCATAAATTAGTTTTAAGTAGTATTAATTTAATATTAATAGTATGATGACTTCTTAAATATTGTAACATTAAATTCTAATCTTTGTAAAATACAATTTAACATTATCATATCCAATAATTATTGCATATTCTGTAACTACATCTTTCTCTGTTGACAATTCCTTTAACGTATCTTTGAGCAAAGCTATTTATATATCACTGTCACCAACAGCATGTCCAACAATACCACATTTATTTTTCCTGACATAAAGAATTATTCCATCACAAGTTGCAAACCAACAGTACCTACTATATATTTATTACTATCAGATACAATAAATTTATTCATTTCAGCAGTAACAATATGTTTTGATATTTCGTTTAATACATCTGAAATTTTTCTGTTAATATGTGCTTCACCAGTGTTGCTATGATCTTCTATTTTATTATAATTTTCTTTTAGATTATATTTATTAATTATTATACCTCATATTTGTACATTACCTTATATCCGATTTCATTATAATATTAATCCAAGTTTTTTAAAGATATAATAAAAAATATGAAAAAATGTAAAATTATGATATAATTAAATTAGATGTGTTAATAAAAAGATATTGATCATCAATTAATTTAAGGAAGGAGAAAAAATATGAAAGAAAATACTAATTTTTTATTAGGCAAACATGCTACAATACAAGAAACAATTGAAAACTCACCTATAGAAAAACGTACTATTATTTTTAGGTATCCTGCTCCAACACAGGAAGTTGTAAATATTAATAATATTAATTCTTTTAAATTTTACGTTGTATCACAATGTTCTATTTCGTTTACAATAATTAAATCAAATACAGAAACATTTGCCGAAAAATTTATATTAAGTTTTATGGGACCTAATTCTTCAGAAATAAGGTTTTGTGGTTATATACAGGATAGTGAGACATATAAATTTGTTGTTGCTACTAAAAATAATGATACAAGTGACTTTGTTAATTGTTTAAATATTGATATAACTCAGGATAATTATGAAAAAATAAAAGAATTTAGTGAAACATCAGTAAAAAATACAAATAAACAATTTTCTATTCAATTATATATTGAATTGTTATCTTCACTTAAAAATAGTCATTTAGGAAAAATAGAAAATCTAATAGAAAATAATGTTGCATTAAAAAGTAAATGATTTAATTTGCTAGTGATTATTAAAATTTTTAGTTATATATTTTAAAAATGCACAATGATTGTGCAAAACAGAGTTTTAAAAAGATAAAAATGCACAATATTTTTAAAATATTGTGCATTTTTTCTATTCAATAGTGTTTTTTATAATTTTTTTTATCTTTTTTGCGTTTTATCTTCTTGATTATCATAATCATATTGGTCTAATAAACTTGATAAATAACTTCCATATCTATTTTGGATATAAGCAATGGCTTTCTCTCTTAGTTCTTTAATTGCTTCTTGGGACATAGTTTTATCATTGATATCAAACCCTTGTGTAACATAATAAAAGTATTCTTTTTCTATTTTACTAAAATTAGTATAATTTTTTTGTGATGTAGGGATCATTAAACTATCCCAAAACAATTTATCAGCAGCTTTAACTTCTTCCATTGTAGCATACTCTTTACCATCAATACCTTTATAAACAATTCCTTTACCAAAATCAGTTTTTACTTTATCTTCAATTTCTGTTACATTAGACTTTAGTATTCCATTTTCATCATATATATTTTTTGACATAATTTCACTTCCTTATACATTAATTATACCATATTTGGTGCAATATGTCAAAATTTTAAAACCATTTTTTGATTTATAGGTAACAGTGTGATAAAATATTTTATGAAAAAGTTTTTTGTCACTTTGTAGTCACTTTGAGTGTTGTATAATTAAGTTACTTGAAAGGAAGGTATTTATGGAAATATTAAGAGTTGAAAATTTAACTAAAGTTTATGGAAGTGGTAACAATAAAGTAGTTGCCTTAGATAATGTGAGTTTTAGTGTTGAAAAAGGAGAATTCGTTTCTATAGTCGGTGCATCTGGTTCAGGAAAAAGTACACTTTTACATTTACTTGGTGGAGTAGATAGACCAACAAGTGGAAAGGTTCTTATAAATGATACGGATATTTTTAAAATGAATGATGATGAGTTAGCAATATTTAGAAGAAGACAAGTAGGACTAATATACCAGTTTTATAATTTAATACCTATATTAAATGTAAGAGAAAATATTACTTTACCACTTGAACTAGATAATAAAAGAGTAAGTGATGAAGAAGTAGATAATCTTATTAAAATGTTAGGACTAGACAAGCGTAGTAAACACTTGCCTAACGAATTATCAGGTGGAGAACAACAAAGAACAAGTATTGGACGTGCTTTAATTTCAAGACCAGCAATTGTATTAGCAGATGAGCCAACTGGAAACTTGGATACAAAGGCTAGTGAAGAAATAGTATCACTTCTTAAAAAGTCTAATAAAGAAATGAAACAAACTATTATAATGATTACACATAACTTAGAACTTGCTAAAGTAGCTGATAAAATTATAGAAATAGCAGATGGACGTATTGTGGGTGAAGAAAAATGAATATTTTAAAAAATATTGCACATAAAAACTTACAACTTAACAAAAAAAGAAACATAGTTACAATAATTGGTATAATACTTTCAGTTGCTTTAATAACTGCACTTAGTTCACTAGTTGTTAGTTTTAAAGAGAGTATAATAAATTTAGAAAAACATATAAATGGTGACTTTCATTATAGTTTTCGTGATGTTCAAAGTAATGACCTCAGTATTTTTGAAAATAATAGAAGTATAGAGAATTTTTATAAAGTAGGTACTTTAGGTTATGCTAAAATAAACACTGAAAATGAATATAAACCTTATGCTTATGTAATAACTATGGATAAGAACGATTTTGATAGTGTTGGAATTGAACTTACAGATGGAGAGTTACCAAAAAATAATAATGAGATAATTATACCAAGACACCTAAGAAACAATGGTAAGGTTGATTTGAATGTGGGAGATACTATTACACTAGAAGTAGGTTCAAGAATGAGTGAAGGCTACGCTTTGGGTCAAAATAATCCATATGAAGAAACAAACAACGAAACTATAGAAAATACGGTTTCAGTTACTTATAAAGTAGTAGGAATATTTGAAAGACCATCTACTGCTTTAGAGCCTTTTTCTTCTCCTGGGTATACTTTTATAACAACTAATGCTAGTGGAGTAAAGAATTATACAGTATTTGCTAGATATACAAAGGATGGACTTAAAAATCAATATAAAGTTACTGCTGGTATTTTAGGGGTGGATGCAAAACTGCTTGAAAAAGATATTACGCTTGACTCTGACTACGTAGAAATTTCAGAAAAAGAACTAGCGAAAAGTAAGTATACATTTGATGTTAATAGATATTTGATAATGCTTGAGACAAATGCATATGGTGATAGTTCAATGAAAGCACTTTTAGTGTTAAGCTCTATTGTAACAGTGATAATTATAGTAACTAGTGTATATTGTATTAAAAATAGTTTTAATATTTCTATTACTGAAAAAACTAAAGAATATGGAATACTAAAAAGTGTTGGTGCTACAACTTCTCAAATCAAGAAAAGTGTATATTATGAAGCATTTTTACTCGGAAGTGTTGGTATACCTATTGGAGTAATTTCTGGGGTACTTGCTAGTTTCATATTAATACATGTAGTTAACTTCTTTATTAAAAATATGTTTGTAGGTAATGAGTACTTAATTTTTAAAATAAGTTATTTATCTATAGTAATTAGTATCATACTTAGCATAGTAACAATATTTATGTCTAGTAAGAAAGGTGCTAAAATAGCAAGTAAGACTAGTCCAATGGTTCTAATAAGAGGAAATAATGATATTTTAGTTAATAGTAAGAAACTTAAAACTCCTAAATTTATTAATAAACTATTTGGTATAGGTGGGGTAGTGTCTTATAAAAACATTAAGAGAAATAAGAAAAAATATAGAACAACTATAGTATCAATAGTATTGTCTGTAAGTGTTTATATTGCTCTATCATATTTTGTTAATACTGCATTTGATGTAGTTAAAATGGCAAAAGGATCTTATACTTACAATTTAGTTTATACTTCATATACAAAAGATTATAATTTAAACTATAACAATGTTTTAAATTTTAGTAAGCATGATACTGTTAAAAAGTATTCTGTTGTTAGAACGAGTATAATAACTGGTAACTTTAAAGCAAGTAAGGATTTTAAAAAATATAATGCCTATATGAGTGAAGAAAAGCCAATACTTAATTCTGTTACATTTATATCTGTTGGTAAAGAAGAATATTTAAGGTATATTAGTAAACTTGGACTTAACTATAATAGTGTTAAAGATAAAGGTATTTTAATAGACAATAATATTGGGTATGATACAAAAAAGAAACTTGAAGTTAGTTATAATATGACTGATAATAAGAAAGGAGATATAATTAACTTTACTAGTATGAAAGAAGATAAAAGCTTTGATATGGAACTTGCTAGTGTTACAAATATTAGACCATTTGGTTATGAAAATAATTATGGCTCACTTGTAATGGTAATAAGTGATGAGTACATTGAAAGACTAGATAAATTAGAAAGTGTTAGTTTGTATGTAGAAAGTACAGACCCTGATAAATTACAAAGTGATATTGATAAGATGTGCAAGGATACTGAAGGATGCTATGTTAATAATGTTGATGCGACTGTTAAACAAATGAAATCTATTTATACAGTTATTGCTATATTCTTATATGGATTTATTATAGTTATCTCACTAATTGGTATTACTAATATATTTAATACTATAACTACTAATATGACTTTAAGAAAAAGAGAATTTGCAACTTTAAAAAGTATAGGTATGACTAGTAATGAATTTAATAGAATGATTTTCTTAGAGAGTTTCTTCTATATATTTAAGTCATTATTAATAGGTATTCCTATTGGAGTATTACTTTCATATTTAATATTTAAAGGATTTACTAATCAAGTATTATTTAGTTATAAAGTTCCATTTAAAGGAATTATAGTTAGTATTGCTGTTGTTTGTTTACTTATAGTGTGGCTTAATAATTATAGTTCTAAAAAAGCAAATAAGGGTAATGTAATAGAAACTATTAGAAATGAGAACATTTAAAGTGTTCTTTTTTCATAATATGACGAGTGAAAAGCCAATAATTCGCTGAAAAGTAAAAAATATGGTATAATTTAGAAGGAGGAAATATGGATATACTTTTAATTGAAGACAACTTAACAATAACAAAAGCGCTAACTTATACTTTTGAAACAAACGGGTTAACTGTTAAAGCTGTAAATAATTTAGCAGATGCTTATGATTTAACACTAGCTCATTATAAATTAATCTTACTAGATGTAAGTTTACCTGATGGAAGTGGGTTTGACTTTTATAAAGATATGCTTTCTAATAAGAATATTCCTACGATATTCTTAACTGCAAAAAGTTTAGAAGATGATGTGGTAAAAGGACTTAACCTGGGTGCAGTAGACTATATAACTAAACCATTTAGTACAAGAGTATTACTTGCTAAAATTAATAAATATATAAAAAATGAAAATGTAGTGAAAGTTAAAAATATTACTTTTGATTTTGATAAAATGGAAGTATATAATGATGGTAATTTAGTTAATTTAACTAGTTTAGAAATTAAAATATTAGGCTTGCTTTTTAAAAGTATCAATAAAGTTGTAACAAGAGACTACATAATAAATTATATTTGGGATATTACTGGAAATGATGTAAATGATAATACTCTTACAGTTTATTTAAAAAGAATAAGAGAGAAACTAGGGGTAGATTTAATTAAAACAGTTAAGGGAGTAGGTTATAGAATAGATGAATAAGAAAGTTTTAGTTTATTTATGTTGCTTGATATTGTTTATTAGTGTTTCTTTAAATATATTTTTTATAAGTTACTCAAATAATGTTAAAAGGAGTACAAATTTAATAATTAATAATATGGTTAATTTAGTAGAAAATAAGTACTCAGGTGTAGTTGTTGAAGATATAATAAAAGAATTAAATAGTAGTGAATTAAAAGAGACAAGTTTAAGTAAATATGGAATAGATATAAGTGATTTTATTAGTTTAAAAATGAAAAATGATAACTTAAAATATTTAATAATTTTGAATATTATAGTAACTTGTTTATCTTTGTTTATAATAATATATAATTTGATATTAAAGTTATATAAAAATAAGAAAATAGAAGAGTTGACTGATTTAATTAAAGAAATTAATAATAAAAATTATGTGTTAGATATGAAAGATAATGTAGAAGACGATACTTCTATACTTAAAAGTGAATTATATAAAACAACAATAATGCTTAAAGAAAGTGCAGAGAATTCCTTAAAAGATAAATTAAGTATAAAAGAGTTTATAGAAGACACTTCACATCAGTTAAAGACACCACTTGCATCTATTAGTATAATACTAGATAATTTAATAGATAATCCTGATATGGATAATAAGTTAAGAGAAAGTTTTTTAAAAAATATAAATAGGGAAATTAGTAAAATTAATAACTTAGTTAATACTATGTTAAAGTTATCTATGTTTGAAGTAAATGCTATTAAGTTTGATAGAAAATATAATAGTTTAAAAGGTATACTTGAAAAATCTATTGAAAATGTAAGCTTGATAATGGATTTAAAAAATGTTAAAGTTAACTTGGATATAAAAGAAGACGTATTAATTAAATGTGACTATATCTTTGAAGTGGAAGCAATAAGTAATATATTAAAAAATGAAGTAGAGTATTCTAAAGAATTTGGTAAAATTGATATTACTGTAAACGATAATAAACTTTATACTAAAGTTATAATAAAAGATTATGAAATTGGAATTTCTGAAAATGACTTAAAAAACATATTCAATAGATTTTATAGGGGAGAAAATAGTAGCACTAATAGTGCAGGAATAGGGCTTTCTCTTGCTAAAAAGATTATTTTAATGGATAATGGTAAAATAAGTGTGGAAAGTAAGAAGAATGAGTATACAATTTTTAAAATTAAATATTATAAAGCCTAAACTTAAATATACCTATTATGAAAAAAACAAACAAAGCATTGACAAACATTTTGTTGTATGATAATATTGATTTGTAATTGAGATAAATAATGCTTGAAAATGTTTAATGGCTAATGTAAAATGTAATTAGAAGTTGGGAGGTTATTATGAAAAAATTATATATTGACTTTGATGGAGTGGTATTAGATACAATTACTATACTTTATAAAGATGCAAAAGAAAATGGTTATGATATTCATGATACTAAATTTTACGAAAATTATAATTTTAAAGATATTTTAAAAGATGAGTATATAATAAATGATTCAATTAATTGCATTCAAAAAATAATTGATAGTGAACTTTTTGATGTGAATATACTTACACATTGTAATTCTATTAAAGAGGGTGCTGATAAGGTAAGATATATAAGAAAACACTTTAAAGATATGACTGTAATAATATGTCCTAAAGAAATAAGTAAAACTAAGATGGTTCATACTGAAGGAGCAATATTAGTAGATGATTATGCAGGTAATTTAAGAGAATGGGAAAAAGAAGGCGGAATACCTGTTAGATTTTCAACTAAGTTAAATGGGAAAGGGTACTTAGTAATTGATAAGTTAGATGAATTAATTAATATGTTTGGAAGTGTTGTATGCAAATAGAAAAATTAGTATTAGAACCACTTGATAATAATTGCTATGTACTTAAAAATAATGGGTATGCATTAGTAATTGACCCTTCAAGTGAAGAAGATGTAATAGAAAAGTGTTTAAAAGAGTTAGATGTGGAACTTGTTGGTATATTGATAACTCATTATCATTATGATCATATTGGTGCATTAGATTATTTTGTTAACAAATATGATATACCTGTATTTGATTATAGATCATTGGGATTAAAGAAAGTTAAAAATTTTAAATTCGAAGTAATACCTACAAAAGGACATTCAAAAGATAGTGTAAGTTTTTATTTTAAAGATAGTAATGATATGTTTGTAGGAGATTTTATATTTTATGAAACAATAGGAAGGACAGATTTAACTGGGGGAGATGAAGAAGAGATGGCTTATAGTTTAATGTCACTTAGAAAGATGGATGAGGCTATTAAGTTGTATCCAGGGCATGGACAATTAACTACTTTATCTCATGAGTTAAAATATAATCCATATTTATGATAGCAAGTGTATTAATTGAATATAGTGTAAAATCTCTTGATAAAACTTTTGATTATATAGTTAAAGAAGAACTTTTAAGTGATATAAAAATTGGTCAAAAGGTTTTAGTGCCTTTTGGTAATACAATAGTTGAGGGATTTGTAATGAGTCTTTCTAATAAGTTTGATGAAAATATTGAATATAAAGAAGTATATGAAATAGTAGAAAAAGTGTTTTGTTTAAATGAGGAATTGTTAAGTTTAGGAAAAGAAATAAGTGAAAAAACTTTATCTACAAGAATAAGTGCATATCAAGCAATGTTTCCTAAAGCATTAAAAGCAAAAAGTAAAGTTAATATGGGTATAGTTACCGAAACATATTGTTTTCTTAATAAGAATATTGATATAGATGAATATGTTAATACTCATAGTAGAAATAAAAAAGAAATAGAAATTATAAATTTTTTGTTAACTAATAAAGAGGCAAAAAGAAAAGATATTTATTCTTCTTCACTTAGAAAATTAATTCAGAATAATATTGTTTTAATTAAAGAAGTTGAAGTTAAAAAGAGTGTTGACTATATTAAAGAAGAAAAAAAGAATATTATTTTAACTAGTGAACAGATGCGTGCTTATAATGAAATAAAAACAAGTACTAATAATAAAATATTACTTCATGGAGTTACTGGAAGTGGTAAAACAGAAATATATATTAAACTGATTGAAGATACTCTAGTACTTGGTAAAAGTGTGATAATGCTTGTACCTGAAATTAGTTTAACACCTCAAATAGTAAATAGATTTAAAAGTGATTTTGGTGATGATGTAGCAGTTTTACATAGTGGATTAAGTGAAAGAGAAAAATTTGATGAGTATAGAAGAATTGTTAATAAAGAAGTTAGCATAGTAGTAGGGGCTAGAAGTGCTGTTTTTGCGCCACTTTCAAATATAGGACTTATAATTATTGATGAGTGTTCTAGTCCTAGTTTTAAGCAAGATGTTAATCCAAAATATAATAGTATTGATGTGGCATTTATGAGAAGCGAAACTTATAAATGTAAAGTAGTAATGGGTAGTGCAACACCTCTTTTAGAGCAATATGCTCGTGGTCAAAAAGGTGTATTTAAATTAGTTAGTTTAACTTCTCGTGTAAGTGATAATTTACCAAATTATGTATTAGTAGATATGAATAAAGAAGTAAAAAAAAGAAACTTTATAATAAGTAGTGTACTTAAAGAAAAAATAAATGATACCATTAAAAGTGATAAACAGGTAATACTTTTATTAAATAGAAGAGGTTATTCGACTTTTTTAAGTTGTTCATCATGTGGTTTTGTTTGGAAATGTCCTAGTTGTGATATTTCATTAATATATCATAAAAGTACAAATAATTTAAGATGTCATTATTGTGGATATACTACAAAAATGACAAATATCTGTCCAAAGTGTAAAGAAGATGCTATTAAAGATTTAGGTATGGGTACAGAAAAATTAGAAAGTATTATAAACAAAATGTTTCCACTTGGTAGGACAGTAAGAATGGACTTGGATACTACTAGAAATAAAGGAAGTCATTCAAAGATAATAGAAGATTTTAAAAATCATAAGTACAATATACTAATTGGAACTCAAATGATAAGTAAAGGTCTAAACTTTAAAGATGTTACTTTAGTTGGTGTAATAAATGCAGATGCATCACTTAATATTCCTGACTTTAGAAGTAGTGAAAGAACTTTTGAATTACTTACACAAACTGGTGGTAGAACTGGAAGGTATGACTTACCAGGTGATGTGGTAATTCAAACTTATAATAAAGATAATTATTGTTTAGAATGTGTTAAGAAAGGTGATTATATTGATTTTTATACTAAAGAAATGAAAATTAGAAAGGATTTGAAATATCCTCCATATTATTATTTAACTACAATAAAAATAATTAGTGATAAATATGAACTTGCTAGAGATGAAGCAAATAATGTAAAAAAAAATTTAACTAGAAATTTAAATGAAGGTATTATTGTACTTGGCCCTTCTACAGCAAGTGTATTTAAATTGATGAATAAATATTATTTTCAAATAATACTTAAATATAAAAATGAGGCAAATATGTTAGAAGTACTTAAAAATATAAATGAAATGTATATAACAAATAAAGTAAGTGTTGATATAAATATAAATCCTTTGAATTTATTATAAGATTTTGATATAATGAAAATACTTAGGGAGGCATTATGAAAGATAAAAAAGTTGTGTTTATGGGAACACCAGACTTTGCAGTTCCTGTTTTAGAAAATTTAATTAAAGAAACTAATGTGGTATTAGTTGTAACTCAGCCAGATAAACCAGTTGGAAGACATAAAAAGTTATCATTTACTCCTGTTAAAGAAGTAGCAATTAAAAATAATATTCCAGTTTTTCAACCAATAAAGATTAAAGAAGATTATAAAAATGTTATTGAATCTAATCCAGATATAATAATAACTTGTGCATATGGTCAAATAATATCAAAAGAGTTATTAGACTACCCAAAATATGGGTGTATTAATGTTCATGCTTCACTTTTACCTAAATTAAGAGGAGGAGCACCATTACATAAAGCAATAATTACTGGCGAAAAAGTAACTGGTATCACTATTATGTATATGAGTGAAAAAATGGATGCTGGTGATATAATTGAACAAGAAAGTACTTTAATAACTGATACAGATAATGTTGGAACTATTCATGATAGATTAAGTTTAATGGGAAGTGAATTACTTATAAAAGTTTTACCTAGTATATTTAATGGAACAAATAAAAGAATCAAACAAAATGAGAGTGATGTTACATATGCATGGAATATAACTAGAGAAGAAGAAAAAATTGATTTTAATAAAACTAGCAAAGAAGTATTTAATCAAATAAGAGGTTTATACCCATATCCTGTAGCATACACAAACTTAAATAATGAAGTTATTAAAGTTACTGAGTCTTTTATTTCAAATAGTGAAATTGGTGATTGTGGTGAAATAACTAATGTAGGAAAAGATGGAATAACAGTTAAATGTAAAGATAAAAGTATAGTTATTACTAAACTAAAACCATCTGGAAAAAAAGAAATGAAGGCTATAGATTTTATAAATGGTTATAAAAAAGAATTATTAGGAGAATTTTTTAAATAATGAAAGAAGAACAAAAGAATTTATTAAAAATTATAGGTTATATTGGATTCTTTGTTATATTGATATGCATAGCAAGAATGAGTTTGAATAAAACTGAAATAATAAAAGAAGAAAATAATGGAGTTAATTATATAAAAAGTATAATTGATATGAGTGAAGATTTTTATAAAATGAATATTCATTATGTTATGGATGACGATGCAATTACTTTAGACTTTGAAAAACAAAATGATATATTAATTGGAGAAAAATATTATCATAAGGTTGTAGATAAGTTTGTTAATTATAATAATAAATATTATGTTTTAGATAATGACAATTTTGTAGAAAATGCTAGTTTTGATAGTTTTCCTTATGATAAAACATTTATTGATTTTAAAAATTTAAAAGAATTAATTAATACCAAAACAATAAATATAATAAAAAAAGATAATGAAGTAACATATAAATATAATTTAAATGATTTTTTAACTACTTATAACAAAATAAATAAAACTAACTATTATACTTTGGAAGATAAAAGTGTTAATATTTTATTTACTTTTAATAATGAAAAAATAAATGATATAAGTATTGATGCAACACCAATATATAACTTGATAAATAATACAGAATATAAGATGATTCAATATAAGATTTTAGTTGAAGAAGTAAGTAAAGATGATACAACTTGGATAAAAGAAAAATTAAGTTAAAAAATATATCTAGTTTTGTCTAAAATAATGAAATATTATAAAAAATATTATATATTATTACCAGAAGAGGTGATAATATAGAAGAAGCAATATTATCTACATTTGATGAGATGATAAGTGATTTAACACTTTCAATTTTAGAAACAAAATCAAAATTTAAAGATGATAGTTTATTAAAAGGATAAACTTTTTTTCTGTTTGTTGACAAATCACAAACTTCATTGTACAATTATAATGGAAAAGGGGAGAGTTCTATGGAAGAAAAGATCACTTTGACTGAAAATGACATATTGGAAAAAGAATTCAAAATTGATGCAAGAGGTTATAGATTACAAGAAGTTGATAAATTCTTAGATATCATTATTGGAGACTATACTAATTTTCATAAAATTATTGCTAAATATGATAACGAACTTAAAAGCGTTATGGAAGAAAATATTAGGTTAAAAAATGAAATTAGAAATTTAAAGTCAACACTTAGTGTAGCCGAAAATAGTCGTGGAGTTACAAATGTTGATATACTAAGAAGATTAGGAGAATTAGAAAAAACAGTTTATGGAGAAGAATAGGAAATAAATATCTTAGGTAAACGCTGCATATAATAATGTAGAGGAAAGTCCATACTCACATAGTCTGCGATTGACTATAGTGTTCGTGCTAGGGGAAACGATAACCCTAGGTAGGTTATAAACCTAACGGCGACGAAAATGAAAAGTTCTTTCATGAGTAGTTATAAAGTGCCATAGAGACGATGCCTTTTAGGAATAAAAGGAGTGGAACGCGGTAAACCCCACGAGTGAGAAACCCAAAATTGGTAGGGGAGTCTTTACAAATGAAATGAAAAGAGTAAAGGAGCATTAGCTAGATAAATGTTTACCACCTTATATTAAGGTACAGAAAATGGCTTATTAGATGTTTGTTAAATAAAAAGGAGTGTACTTGTGAAGGACATTGGAAATATATTTAAGGAAAAAAGAGAAGAAATTGGTGTGAAATTAGAAGAAGCTGCAAGTGATTTAGATATAACAGTTGCTCAATTAGAAAATCTAGAAGATGGAAATATTAATGCTTTTAAAGATATTTTCTTTTTGAAGGAATTAATAAAAAAATATGCAACTTATCTAAATGTTGATGGGGAAAAAATGATAGAAGAATTTAATGATTTTGTCTTTGATTTTACATCAAGAATACCAGTTGATGAAATAGAACAAAAAGTAAAAGAAATAGAAAAAATAAATGAGAAGGAAACTAGAAAAAGAATTAGTTCACCTTATACTAGAAAAAAAGTAAGAAAAGCAAAAATGAAATTAGTGTATTTCTTTTCAATACTAACAATTATTTTAGTGAGTGCAACATTAATATTTTTAAATGTATTTTTAAGTAGTAAAAAAGAATTAAATTATAATATAGGAAGTGAAATAACTTATGAATTTACCAAATAAAATAACTATATCAAGATTAGTTTTATCAGTAATAGTATTAATACTTTTAATTATTCCATTAAATAAAATTGGACTTGATCTTGGAACAATAAAAGTTACTTCTACATTAAGAGTAGATGTAAAATATTTAATTTGTGGAATATTGTTTTTAATAGCATCAGTAACTGATTTCGTTGATGGTCATATTGCAAGAAAATACAATATGGTAACAGATTACGGAAAGGTTATGGATGCAATAGCAGATAAAGTTTTAGTAAATGGTGTACTTATTATTCTTGCATGTAATGGATTTATTCATATGATAATTCCAGTAATAATCATAAGTAGAGATACTATTGTTGATTCTATTAAAATGGTTGTAGGAAATAAAGTAGGTACAGTAGGAGCTTCTAAAACAGGTAAAATAAAAACTATATTTATGATGAGTGGAGTTACTCTTATGTTATTTTATAATTTACCTTTTGAAATATGGGGACTAAGAGTAGCAGATATGTTAATAATGACTGCAACAGTTTTATCAATAGTTAGTGGAATAGAATATTATGTAAATAATAAACAATATTTAATGAGCAATTAGCTCATTTTTTCTTGACATAAAACTATTTCTTTAATAAAATAAACTTAGTTGTATTAATTAATTGTGAAAATTTGTTTTTGAAAACAAGTGTTTGAAAAATGTATTGACAAACAATTATATTTGATGTATAATGAAAGAGTAATAAGAAGTAAAAAGTAGGAGGAAGAAATGACAAAATTAAATAAAACTGGAGAAAAGGATAAAACATTAGAACAGGTATTACTTGATATTGAAAAACAATTTGGAAAAGGTGCAATTATGAAACTTGGGGAAGGTGGACTTAAAGATATAGACGTTGTATCTTCAGGTAGTTTAGCATTAGATATAGCTCTAGGTGTAGGTGGTTATCCAAAAGGTAGAATAATAGAAATATACGGACCTGAATCGAGTGGTAAAACTACATTTGCTTTACATGCTATTGCTGAAGTACAAAAAACTGGAGGCAAAGCAGCTTTTATAGATGCTGAGCATGCACTTGATCCAGTCTATGCAAAAAAGTTAGGTGTTAATATAAATGATTTATTATTAAGTCAACCAGATACTGGAGAACAAGCACTTGAAATATGTGAAGCACTTGTAAGAAGTGAAGCCATGAGTATTATAGTAATAGATTCAGTTGCTGCTTTAGTACCTCAGGCTGAGATAGAAGGAGAAATGGGAGACTCTCATGTTGGTTTACAAGCAAGACTTATGAGTCAGGCTTTAAGAAAACTTTCTGGTGCTATTAACAAAACAAATACAATATGTATATTTATAAATCAATTAAGAGAAAAAGTGGGGGTAATGTTTGGTAATCCAGAAACAACTCCAGGTGGTCGTGCTTTAAAATTCTATTCTTCAATTAGATTAGATGTACGTCGTGCAGAACAAATAAAGCAAGGAACTGATGTTATTGGAAATAAAACTGTTGTTAAAGTAGTGAAAAATAAAGTAGCACCTCCATTTAAAACTGCAGAAGTTGATATAATGTATGGAGAAGGAGTAAGTAAAGAAGGCGAAATAGTGGATATTGCTTCTAACTTAGGAATAATTGATAAAAGTGGTGCTTGGTTTTCTTATAATGGAGAAAAAATTGGTCAAGGAAAAGAAAATGTTAAACTTTTATTAAAAGAAAATAAAGCATTGTTTGAAGAAATTAATTCTAAGGTACGTGAACATTATAATTTTAATAAAGACGCTAATAAAGGGGAAAAATAGACTTTTCTTCTTTTAATTTGGTGAAAAAAGAAAAATTTAATTGACAATACTTAAAAATAACTTTAAAATAGAATTAGAAGTATAAAAATACTTCAAATCTGAAAATATATAGTAATGGAGGAAATTATGGAAAATATTGGTTACTCCATTTTGCTAATAATAGTTGGATTATTTTTGGGAGCATTATTAATACTTTTAATGAATAAATTAAGAATATTAAACTCTAGCAAAGAAGCTGATAAATTAATTGAAAAGGCTAGTAAAGAAGCTGAAAAACTTAAGAGAGATAAATTAATTGAACTAAAAGAAGAAAGTTATAAACTAAAACAAGACACTGATTTAGAAATTAAAGAAAAGAAAAAAGAAATACAAGACTTAAAAGCACTTGTTGAAACAAGGGAAAATAGTTTAAACAAACGTGATGAACTTTTACAAGAAAGAGAAAAAAATTTAGATTTAAGAGATAAAGATTTATTAGCTAAACAAAAGGAAATTCAAGAAAAAGACGCAAAAATGGAGTCTATATTGAAAGAACAAATTGAATTACTAGAAAGAATATCTGGATTTAGTAAAGAAAAAGCAAGAAATCTAGTAATGAAAAAAGTAGAAGACGATATGTCTAAAGAAATTGCAATATACTTAAGAGAAAGAGAAAATGATGCTAAATTAGAAGCGGATAAAAAAGCAAAAGAATATCTTGTAAGTAGTATGCAAAAATATGCAACTGATGTTGCAAATGAACAAACAGTAAGTACTGTAACTTTACCTAATGACGAAATGAAAGGTAGAATTATAGGACGTGAAGGAAGAAATATTAGAACTATTGAGGCAATTACAGGTGTTGATTTAATAATAGATGATACTCCTGAAGTAATAGTTTTATCTAGTTTTGATCCTTTAAGAAGAGAAATTGCTAAGGTAACAATTGAAACACTTATAAAAGATGGTAGAATACACCCAGCAAGAATTGAAGAAATATATGATAAAGTTTGTGAAGACTTTAAAACAACTATTAGAGAAAAGGGAGAAGAAGCATTATTTGGACTTAGTATTACAAGAGTAAATCCAGAATTAGTCGAATTAATTGGTAAACTATATTTTAGAACAAGTTATGGACAAAATGCTTTGCAACACTCTGTTGAAGTAGCAAATTTAGCTGGATTATTAGCAAGTGAATTAGGTGAAAATGTTGCACTAGCTAAACGTGCAGGACTTTTACATGATATAGGAAAGGCTATTGATTTTGAAGTTGAAGGTTCTCATGTAGAATTAGGTAGTGAATTTGCAAAAAAATATGGTGAATCAGATGTTGTAATAAATGCTATTGAAAGTCATCATGGGGATAAAAAACCAACTTATGTCATTAGTGAATTAGTTGCTATAGCAGATACACTTTCTGCTGCTCGTCCAGGGGCTAGAAATGATTCATTAGAAAATTATGTAAAACGTCTTGAAAAATTAGAAGAAATTGGTAATTCAATACCAGGAGTAGAAAAAACTTTTGCAATGCAAGCAGGACGTGAACTACGCGTAATTGTAAGACCAGAAGAAGTTGATGATTTAGAAAGTTATAAAATTGCAAGAAATATTAAAGACAGAGTAGAAGAAGAAATGCAATATCCTGGAACAATAAGAGTGGTTGTAATTCGTGAAACAAGAGCAGAAGAAATTGCTAAGTAGAGATTATTCTCTACTTTTTAAATATTTTAAAATAAAGTAATGACTTTTACACTTATTTTTGATAAAATTAGGTTAGAAGATATTATAGGAAGGAAAAAGTTTTATGGAGCGAGATATATATCAAAATTTTAATTACCATACTCATACCAAAAGATGCGGTCATGCTGGCTTATATAATGATGAAGATTATATTTATTATGCAAGAATTAATGGTATAAGAACAATTGGTTTTTCAGAACATGCTCCATTTTCAAATATAGAATTTTCTAATACATTTGATAGAATGATGTTAGAAGAATTTCCTTTATATATAGAAAAAATATCTAAGTTAAAAAAAGAAAACCCTGATATAACAATACTCATGGGTTTAGAATCTGAATATGATAAAGATAAAGAACAGTTTTTAAGTGAACTTAGAAATAGGGTAGAATATATGACACTTAGTCAACATTTTGTAAAAGGTGTGTCAAAGTTAGACAATGAGTCATACCCTTTAGAATATGCAAGTACTATAAGTGATGCATTAGATACAGGATTATTTGACATAGTTGTTGATCCATGTGTTTTTATTAATGTAAGAAATACTTTGACTAGTGAAGAAAAAGTTAAAGTGTTTGATGAAAACGTTATAAAAGCAAGTGAAATAATAACTTCTAAAGCAAGAGAATGGAATATACCTATTGAACTTAATGTTAATAAATATGAGGATAATGCATTAATAAAAAAATTTTATCAAATCGCATCAAAAAATAAAGTAAAAATAATATTAGGAATGGATGTTCATAATCCTAAAGATATGAATAATTTTAGAAAAAAACAAATAGAAACTTTAGAAAATTTAGGTATTTCTTTAAATTTAGTTAAGAGTGATTATAATCCAATTGTAAATAGAATATTAACTCAAAGATTAGATATAGTAAGGAAACTAAGAAGTGGAAAACAAAAAACAATATATACAATGTATGCTAGTAGTCTTCTAAATAAGATATTTGAAAAAATGCCATCATTTGATAACAAAAATGAAGTTTTATATTATTTAACAACTAGTCTAAAGTCATATATTGATGAAATAACTAAAGAAGGAACACTTTTAGATGAAAAAGAATTTAGAAGGATAGAAGAGTTAAATAATTCAAATAAAGATGCTTTTGAAAAATCATTTCATTTACAAAGAATAAAAGAAAACTTAAAAAACACTAATTCTACAATTGGAAACTTAACTAACTTAATTAATCATATAATAGAAAATATTAATTATGCATTAGAAATGGGTGCTAGTAATAAGACTGAATTAACTGATATAGTATTAAAATTAATTGAAATACAAACTACAAAAGATGAAAGCATTAAAAATGTATTAATTAATGAATTATCTCATAAAGAAAGTGATTTAGATGGAAAAAGTAATTCTTCTAAATTAATAAAAACAAATCCAATGTTTGAAAGTGAAAAACAAGATAATAATTTATCTTGGAATAATGGATTTATAAACTTATTTACTCTTTTTATAATTCTATCTTTTATAATGGGAGTAGGTGTTGGAATAGCTTATATGCTAATAAAATTATAAAAAAAGTCACTATTTAATTATAGTGGCTATTTTATTTCAAAAATCATTGGCATAATAAGAGGTCTTCTTCCAGTTGATTCAATAATATAAGTATTTAAATCTAGTATAACTCTATTTTTTAAGTCTGTTAATGAATAATTTGGTTTAGATATCTCACTATTAACAATGCTTCTAACTTTATTTTGAATATTACTTAATAATTCTTGATTATCATTAACTACAACGAATCCTCTAGTTGTAACATTAGGATCTATTACTAGTTGATTTTTAGTAGTATCAATATTTAATATTATAATAAGAACTCCATCTGTACTCATTATCTTTCTATCTCTAATAATAGATGAACCAATATCACCAATTCTTTTACCATCAACATAAATATCATTAATTGGTATAGATTTTGCTCTTCTAATACCATTTTTACTAATTGCAATCATATCACCATTTCTACAAATGAATGAATGATCTTTATCAATTCCACATTCACTTGCTAAATCAACAGCACTTTTAAGCATTCTATATTCACCATGAACTGGCATAAAATACTCAGGCTTAAATAATCTAAAAAGTAATTTTAATTCATCTTGCTTAGCATGTCCACTTGTATGAACATTAGCATCATCACTAGTAGTATATACAGTAGCACCTTTTAAATAAAGTTTATTAATAACTCTATTGATACTCATTGCATTTCCGGGAATTGCACTACTTGAAAATATTACTGTATCATCAGGCATTAACTTAATATTGTTATCAACACCATTTGCTATTCTAGAAAGTGCTGCAAGAGGTTCTCCTTGGCTACCTGTACATAATAAACAAACATTTTCAGGTTTACTTTTATTTGCTTCATCACTTGTAATAAAAATATTTTTATCTTTAATTAAACCACAACTTTTAGCAATTTCTATACTATTAACCATACTTCTTCCAAATACTGCAACTTTTCTATTATTCTTTTGACAAGTATCAATAATATGAACAAGTCTATAAATATTAGATGCAAATGTTGCTAAGATAATTCTTCCTTTACAACTTCTAAAGATATCACTAAGTGCTTCATCAACATCACTTTCACTTGTAGAAAATCCAGGTATAAGAGCATTAGTACTATCACTTAATAATAATTTAACTCCTTCATCTCCAAGATGCGCCATTTTACTTAAATTAGCCATTGGACCAATAGGTGTTAAATCAAATTTAAAGTCTCCAGTTGTAACAATTCTACCATTAGGTGTCATTATACTTATTCCATAACTATCTGGAATTGAGTGAGTAGTTCTAAAAAATTCAATTTCATAATTTTTGAATTTTGGTTTAGTACTTTCATCAAATATAATAATATTACTAAAATTAACATTTTTATCAGCAAGTTTATTCCTAATTAATTCTGCTGCAACTTTAGGTGCATATATAACTGGAATATTAACATGATTAAGTAAATAAGGTATACCTCCAATATGGTCTTCATGTCCATGTGTAATAAGTAGAGCCTTAACTTTACTTTCATTTTCTTTTAAAAATGTATAATCAGCAAGTACATAATCTATTCCTGGTAAATTATCTTCAGGAAACATAACACCTGCATCAATTACTATAATTTCATCATCATGCATAATTGCATACATATTTTTACCGACTTCTCCAAGTCCGCCTAAAGCGAACACAAAAGTCTCACATTCTTGTGTTTTCATAATCATTCCTCCAATTTATTTCTTAAATGAAATATAAGTAACATTTATTATACTACAAAAAAGTCGATTTGTCTAGCATTAGAGATAATCTCATGATATAATCATAAAGGAGGGTTAAATATGGGAATATTTGATAAACTAAAAAATTTAATAAAAAGTGAACCAAAAGAGAGTTTAAATAAATATGAAGAAGGATTAACTAAAACAAGAGAAGATTTTGTAAATAAACTTAATTTATTAGGTATAAAATATACTAAAATAGATGAAAAATTTTATGAAGAATTAGAAGAAATTTTAATAATGGCTGACTTGGGTACTAAAACTACTTTTAAATTTATGGATAAGTTAAGAAAAAGAGTTAAAGAAGAAAATATTATAGACTTTGAATATTTAAAAGAAGTAATAGTTGATGAATTATTTATGATTTATGTAAATGGGGAACAATTAACTAGTAAAATTAATTATAATAAAGATGGATTAACTACAATTTTGTTTATTGGTGTTAATGGGGTAGGTAAAACTACAAGTATTGCTAAATTAGCAAGTGTTATGAAAAAAGATGGAAAGAAAGTAATACTTATAGGAGCAGACACTTATAGAGCAGGTGCAGTTAGTCAGTTAAATGAATGGGCTAGTAGAATTGGAGTAGACTTTTATGGAAGTGATGAAACTGACCCAGCAAGTGTAGTGTTTGATGGTTTATCTAAAGCGAAAGAAATAAGTGCTGATGTTGCATTAATTGATACTGCTGGTAGACTTCAAAATAAAGATAATCTTATGAAAGAGTTAGATAAAATAAAAAGAGTAACTGAAAAAGTAACTGAAAGAAAAATAGATGAAACACTTTTAGTAATAGATGCATCTACTGGACAAAATGGTATTAGTCAAGCAGTTAATTTTAAAAGTATATGTGATATAACTGGTATAATACTTACTAAATTAGATGGTACTGCAAAAGGAGGTATTGTTCTTTCAATTAAAGATGTGGTTGGTATACCAGTAAAATATGTAGGTTTTGGTGAAAAAGAAACGGATTTAATTCCATTTGATATTGAAAACTATATATATGGATTATTTAAGGAGTGGAAGTAATGGATAAAGAAGAATTAATTTATGATGGGTATGTTAAAATATATGATGTAACAAAAAATAATAATGGGAAAATAGAAAAGTTTACTAAAGTACATTTAAGAGGTGCTTCTGCTGGAATAGTTATTAATGAAGAAGGTAAGATGGCCTTAGTTACTCAGTATAGACCTATTATAGGAGTTAAAACTTTAGAAGTACCTGCTGGTACTTTAGATAAAGGTATTTCTCCAAAAGAAATAATAATTGAAGAATTAGATGAAGAATGTGGTATATCTAAAGAAAATATAATAGATATATCTGATGAACCTGTTTTATCTTATAAAATAATTGAAAATATGTCTGATGGAGAAATGCATATATTCTTAATACATGTAAAAACAATGGATACACTTCCTCATGAAGAAGATGATGTAGAAGAAGTTAAGTTTTATACTTTAGAAGAAATAGAATATCTTATTAAAGAAAGAGTGGTAACAGACCCTAAAACATTAATAAGTTTCTTCTTATATAAGGATATGATAAAATGAATAATAGAGAAGAATTAATTAATATATATTTAATATATAAAGACTTATTAACAAAGAAACAACAAGAGTATTTTAAGTATTATTATTTTGAAGATTTATCTCTTAGTGAAATAAGTGAAAATATGTTAGTTTCTAAAGCATTTGTAGGTAAAACATTAAAACAAATAGAAAATAAATTAAATGATTTAGAGAGTACTTTAAAAATAAATACTTTATATAATAAAATTAAAGAAATAAGTAAAAATACTACTGACAAAGAAACTAAAAAGGAATTAGAAAATTTAATCTAATTCCTTTTTGTTAATTCTTTAACAATTCTTTCTTCGTTTTGATAACTATTTAATATTCTTTTATAATCATCTACTGTAATTTCACCACTTATTAGTTTACTTTCTAAATAATATTCGTTTTTAACTGCATAAGGTACATCACTTACTTCAAAATAATCTTTAAATGTTTGAACATCTTTAATACTAGTTATTAAATCAAATTTTTTATTAACTAACATAATTAATGAATAAAGTGACTCAATTATTTCAATAACTGGTTTAACTACATATGTTTTACCATTTTTATCAATAGTACTTGGTGTATAAATATAATGTACTTCATTATTTATTTTTATCATTTTATAATGATTAGGATTATTATCTTTTATAAAGTTTTTAACAAATAATTTTATTTCTTCTTTACTAAGTTTAGTTTTAACTAATGCTAACTCAAATAATTCGTTATTCTCTTTTACATATAACCCTTCTTTATAGTACCAATTATTATCATTACAAATTAACTTATAAAATTCTAATGAATCACTTTCAATAAATGTATTGATAAGTACACTTTTAAAAGTTGTTATTTTATTTAAGTCATTTTTAATATCATAAAACATATACTCATGGTTAGGATCACTTACCATAACGTTTACATTTTCTTTTTTACTAGGTATATACTCTTTAGTTTTTCTAAAATCCATAATATTTCCTCCCTGTGCATTATATTATATTACAAAATTAAAAAAATATCAAATTTACTTGAAAAGAGTACTCTTTTTTGATATAATTAAACTAGCTAAGATAGAAGGAGGACACAAAATATGACTAATAATTATGTAAATAAATTAGCTTATATGTCTTCACCTATAGTACAAAATAAAGTACTAAACGGGGGGGGGAGTATTATCTTCTAACTAACTTAAAGTTAAATAGTTTTTTGCATGAAATAAATGGATAGAATCATTCTACCCATTTTTACTATGTATTAAAGGAGGAATAATCTATGCAAAAAAAACAAACAATATTAGTGGTTGCTAGTTTACTAGTAGTAGTACTTAGTGTAACACTAGCATACTTTACAGCACAAATAATAGGAAAGGGAAAAGATGTTACCATCAACAGTGCTGACTTAAAAATAATTTTTACTGATAGTGATGGAAGTATAAGTGGGTCTAATATAGAACCAGGTAAGTGGAATGTAACTAAAACATTTACTATAGAAAATAAAAGTAATGAAACTTACAAATATAATATAGTAATACAAGACTTAGTAAATACTTTTGTAACCAATGGATACTTACAATACAAAATAACTAGTACTAATGGCGGATACTCAACAGATAGTTATGTAGACGTACCAAAAAGTGGAACTGCAACTGACACCATACTAGCATATAGTGCAAGTATAGATGTAGGAGTAACACAAACTTATACAGTTGAGTTTATTTATAAGAATGATGAAGATGTCGATCAAAGTGACGATATGGGTAAAACATTGAGTGGAAAGTTATTTATAACTGAAGGAACAGAAGAACCAACACTTTTAAGTCAAATATTAAAAGATAATCCAACAAGAAGTACAAGAAGTAATAACAATAATGGTACAAATGACTTTGCAACACCTTTAACTACAACTACAACAGGTACATTATTTACTTCAACAGAAAGTATAACAGGTATAACAGACTCACCAAAAGAAGTATATTATTTTGCAGGAAATACAACAAAAAACTGGGTAAAGTTTGCAAACCTATACTGGAGAATAATAAGAACAAATCATGACGGAAGTATAAGATTACTTTATGTGGGAACTAGTCATGACACAACAGGTGGTAATATAGGAACAAGTGCATTTAACACAAACCATAATAGCCCAAAATATGTAGGATATAAATATGGAGAAGACACATCACTTGATACAATAAGAAATAATACAACAGATAGTACAATAAAAACGTTTATTGACTCATGGTATCAGAACAACTTAACAAATTATACAAAATATTTAAGTACAAGTGCAGTTTATTGTAATGATAGAAGTGAAGGAACAGGACAAACATACAATTACACATCAAGTCCATCATCAAAATTCAACTTTGCACCATACTATAGGATGGATTATGATACAGATGGAGCAGCAGCAAATCCATCATATAACTGTAGTGATATAAGAGATGCATTCAGTGTAGATAATACAAGTGCAAAATTAGATTATCCAGTGTCTTTAATGACAGCAGATGAAATAGCCTTTGCTGGAGGAGTATCGTATACACAAATGAGCACTCCATATGCATGGTTTATAAGTAATAGTGCTGGTTCTAAAGTATCATCTGATTGGTGGTCCTTGTCGCCTATTCGCTGGGATGGGTCTTACGCGCGCGTTTGGGGCTGGAATTTCGGCATTGCGTACTTGAGCAACGTCAATGTGGGCGTCGCCAGTGCCGTGCGTCTCGCCCTTTCTCTCAAATCTTGTATCAAATATAGTACAGGAAATGGGACATATAACGAACCTTATGAAATAAAAGAAACTACAAGTGGATGCTAAACTGTGTATCTCTTGAACACCGTCCGAAAACCATTTCGAACGGCTCCACCGACGTAAGTTGGTGGCTAGGAAATCACGTAAGTGATTAAATGACTTTCTGACGCGTAAGTGTCAGTGTCAAAATTTGATTTTGGTATCAAGTGTGAAAACACTTTTGATATAGGGAATAAGCTATAAAGTGACTAGGTTTTCTTATTTATGTGTTTAATATTTAGAAAAATAAAGTTCTTTCTAATAAATGTGGAAAGAACTCTTTATTTTTGTTATAATTGATATACAGGAGGAAATACAATATGTTTGAAAATTTGAGTGAGAAATTAGATGGTATTATATCTAAAGTAAAAGGGTATGGTACTATAACTGAAGATAATATAAGTGAAATGGTAAGAGAAGTGCGTCTAGCATTATTAGAAGCAGATGTAAACTATAAAATAGTAGGAGAGTTTGTTAACAATGTTAAAGAGAGTGCTATAGGTGAAGAGGTAACTAAGAGTTTAAAACCAGGAGAAGTATTTGTAAGTATTTTAAGACGTGAACTTATTAAACTTTTAGGAGAAGATAGTAGTCCTTTAATAATTAATGATGGTATGACTATTGTTTTAATGAGTGGACTTCAAGGAAGTGGAAAAACTACTACTGTTGGTAAATTAGGTAATTTAGTTAGAAAAAAATATAATAAAAAACCAATGTTTATTGCGTGTGATGTATATAGACCTGCTGCTATTGAGCAGTTAAAAACATTAGGTAAGTCATTAAATATAGAAGTTTATGAAGAAGGAAAAGGTAACCCTGTAGAAATATCTAAAAGAGGTATAGAGTATGCTAAGAGTAAAGGATATGACTATGTATTAATAGATACTGCAGGACGTTTACAACTTGATGAAGAGTTGATGTTGGAATTAGTTAATATTAATAATGAAGTTAAACCTGATGAAATACTTTTAGTAATTGATGCTATGATGGGACAAGATGCAGTAAATGTTATTACTGGATTTAATGATAAACTTCCACTTACTGGTTGTATATTAACAAAAATGGATGGTGATACTAAGGGTGGTGTAGCACTTAGTTTAAGACATTTAACTAATATACCTATTAAGTTAATAGGTGACTCTGAAAAATTAGATGGATTAAGTGAATTTGTACCAAGTCGTATTGCTGATAGAATATTAGGTTATGGTGATATACTTAGTATTGCAGAAAAAGCGAGTTCTGTTATAGATGAAGAAGAGGCTAAAAATGTTGCTAAAAAAATGAAAAAAGGTAATTTTGATTTAGAAGACTTTTTGAGTCAGTTAAAACAAATTAAAAAATTAGGACCTCTTGAAAATATTTTAAAGTTACTTCCAGGAGCAAGGAAGATGGGGCTTAATAATATTAGTATAGACCCTAAAATAATGGCTAGAATAGAGGCTATTATATTATCTATGACACCATATGAAAGAATGCACCCTGAGGTATTAAAAGCAACAAGAAAGCAAAGAATTGCTAATGGTAGTGGGACTTCAGTACAAGAAGTAAATAAATTATTGAATCAATTTGAAGATATGAAAAAAATGATGAAACAACTATCAAATGGAAATATGAAAATGCCATTTTAGGAGTATTTATGGAAGAAATAAATGATGTATTATTAAAAATGAAAGATATAAGTTATGGTTATTTTTATGAAGGAAAAGATATTTCCGAAAGTGAAGATTTACCAAAATATTATACTCTTAATACACCAGAAAAGACTATCAAAGACAAAATGGGAGTATGTTGGGATCAAGTTGAGTTAGAAAGAAAATATTTTGATAGGTTAAACGTTAAAACTAAGTCTTTCTTCATGTGTAATTATGATGGGTCTTTTTTTCCAACACATACATTTTTAGTGGTATTTATAAATAATAAATATTATTATTTTGAAAATGCTTGGATGCCATATAAAGGGGTAGAAGAATTTAATAGTTTAAGTGATTTATTAAAAGAAGTTGTGTTAAGATTTAATAAGATGTGTATAGAAAAGTATGATTTAAAAGAAGAAAATACTGTAATTTATGAATATGATGTACCAAAATTTAATATATGTGGAAAAGATTTTTTTGCTCATTGTGAAAAAGGTGTTAAAATTAATATTTAGGCTTTTTGTCTAAATATTTTTATGTAAAAAAAAGTTACTAATTCCCGTTTCGTGATAAATATGGTCTTCACTATTTCCAGATTCGTGGGAATTGAGTACTTTGTTATTTCTCGTTTCGTGATAAAACCATAATTTGTTTACTTAATACATTAGGTAATTACCCATACCAAAATATAATACTCACATAATATATTATTGTAAAGGAGTGAAGAAAGTGTATCAAGAAAACACTGGTATGTATGCTAATTACGAAGTAGAGACTAATAAAGAAATCTACAAAGAAAGTAATGTAGGAAAAAATTATACAACATCTTGTGCTGGAAGCATGCCTGGAATTGTAACACCACCTGTGTATGAATGTCCTGAAGAAAGAATTATACATAGAGAAATTGTGCATCAAGTTCCACATATTTGTCCTGTTAATACTAGAATAATTAATCATCATATTTATAAACATACTTATAGTCCATGTTATACATGTTGCGAAGAAAATGAAATATGTAATGTTAATGAAGGATGTTGTAACAAATTCTAAAGTTGAGGCTAGTCCTCAATTTTTTTATATAACAAATATCTTGACACAGATTTAATTGATATATATACTATTATTTAAGGGTGATATGACTTAATTTAAGTTGAAAGGAGAAAAATGATAGAAGATATTTTAAATAAATTAAATAGTTCTAAGTTTAGAAGTAGTTTTCATTTGAAGAGTGGTGATGTAAATTATATAAAAGAAAAAGGTTTATCTAATATAGAAAGTCATGCTTTAGACTTTATTAATAAGAGATTAAAGGATGTTAGTAAAGTTAATGATGGAAAACAAACACCTATCAAAGGACATCCGGTATTTATAGCACAACATGCTACTGCTACTTGTTGTAGAGGATGTTTAGAAAAGTGGCATAAAATAGAAAAAACTCATATTTTAAATGAAAGAGAAGTTTTATATATAAAGAATGTTATAATGAAGTGGATAGAAAGGGAACTAAAGTCTTGAGTTTGTTTGGATTTTTAAAAAATAAAACAACAAAAAATACATATGTTACAAATGATTATAATAAAGATGAAATAGAAGAGTTTAAAAACTTGTATAATCCGGTGGAAAATAAAACTTTAGATGATGAACAAATATCTTCTATAGTAAGTAATAGTCATAATACCCTAGTAATAGCCAGTGCTGGAAGTGGAAAGACTACAACAATTATAGGTAAAATTAAATATTTAATACTAAAATATAATGTACTTCCTGAAGAAATATTAGTATTATCTTTTACTAATGCTTCTGCTAAAGAAATGAAAAGCAGAATTACTAAGGAATTGAATCTTGAAATAAATGCTAGTACATTTCATAAATTAGGTTTAGAAATAATAAAGAAAACAAGTGAACACTTACCCAATATTTATACTGATAATAGTGAGGTGTTGATTTTAAATATTGTTAATAAGTTGTTAAATAATTGTGAATATTTAGTAAATTTTATTGATTACTTTTGTGAAGAAAATAAAGTTCAAACTTTTTTATATGCTTTTAGTGTGTCTTTTCAATATGATGAAGTAAATAACGAGTTTTATTTGATATCTTATGATGTATTTATAACTTTTAAAAAAGAGAAAAATAAAATACACTTTAAGAATTCATTAATTGATTTGTATAATGAATTAATTTATCTTAATGTAAAGTTAAAGTTAAGAGATTATAACTATATTTGGAAACTTTTAAACATAAGTACTAATATGACTTATAACATAATAACATATTTTCTTACTCTTATTAGTTTGGTAAAAAGTAATAGTTTAAGCAATGAAGAATTTAGTAAGCGTTATGATAAAACTATAAGTAGTTTATTTATACCCGTTATTACATCATATAATGAGTATTTAAAAGATAATAATATGATAGATTTTAATGATATGATTAATTTATCAACCAAGTTAATTAAAGAAAATAAATACATTCATAATTATAAGTATGTTATAGTAGATGAATATCAAGATATTTCTATATCAAGATATAATTTATTAAAAGCAATGAGGAATCAAAAAGATTATGATTTATTTTGTGTAGGAGATGATTTTCAAAGTATTTATAGATTTAGTGGCAGTCAAATAAACTTAATAACTAATTTTGAAGATTTTTGGGGTGAAACAATGGTAGGAAGAATTTCTAGAACTTATAGGTTTAGTGATACTCTTGCTAAGATAAGTAGTAGTTTTGTAATGAAGAACCCTAGTCAACTTAGAAAAAATATAATAGGTTTGCCAAGTGATATATTTCCTTTAGAAATGATATATTCTATAGAAGAGTTAAAAAGTGTTTTAAATAGTCTTCCATTATATAGTACTGTTTATTTTTTAGGAAGGTATAATAATGATTTAGATATAATAAGAAGTGATAATAGTTTTAGTATAGTATACAATAATGGAATGGAAATTATTTATAGTAAAAGAATAGATTTAGTTATAACTTATTTAACAATACATAAGTCGAAAGGCTTACAAAGTGATTATGTTTTTATATTAAATAATAAGGCTGATGGTTCATCTTTTCCAAGTAAGATAAAAGATGATGAAATAGTTTATACACTTCTTGATAATACTGATGAGTATCCCTATAGTGAAGAAAGAAGGTTATTTTATGTAGGACTTACTAGAAGTAAAAAGAAAACTTATCTTTTAGTAGATAAAAATAGTGAAAGTATATTTATAGAAGAACTAAAGAAGAACTATAAACTTTAAATGTGTAAATTTTATGTAAAAAAATTTCTAAAAACTTGTATAAAACTTTTAATAATAGTATATTAATAATGTAAGGAGAGTGAAATTTTATGATATATCCATCAATAGATAAACTACTAACTATAGTTGACTCTAAATATAAATTAGTACATGTGGCTGCTATGAGAAGTAAGCAAATATTAGCTACAAATCATTTACAAATGAAGTCATCAGATTATGTATCAAAAAAAGAAATAGGAAGAAGTTTAGAAGAATTAGAAAAGGGATTAATCAAAATAAAAGAATAATCTTTTTTTAATATGAAAATAATTTCTTATAAAAAAACATCAAGAGGTAGGTATATAATAACTCTTGATAATAATAAATTAACTTTATATGAAGATGTTATACTAAACAATAACTTACTATTTCAAAAAGATATAACTTTGGAATTATTAGAAAAAGTAATGAATGAAAATAATTATTATGAGGCTTATGATTTAAGTTTATCATATATAGAGACTAAACTTAGAACTGAAAGTGAAATAATTAGTTATTTAGAGAAAAAAGGATTTACTAAAAATATAATTGATGATACTATTAATAAATTAAAAGAGAGTAATTTGATAAATGAAAAATTGTATATAGAAGCATATACAAATGATAAGATAAATCTTTCTTCATATGGTCCATTTAAAATTAAAAGAAACTTATTAGATTTAGGTCTTAGTGAAGATGAAATAGATGCTTATCTTGATACTATAAGTAGTGAAGTATGGAAGAGTAAACTAGATAAAATTATTTCTAAAAAAGTGTCTTTAATGAAGAATAAGTCTGCTTATATGATAAAGAATAAATTAAAAGTAGATTTATTTAATTTAGGTTATGATAAAAATATGATAGATTCTTTATTAAATAGTATTAATTTAAATGATGAAGATGCTATTAAAAAGGAAATGAGTAAAGCATATGATAAATATAGTAAAAAATATGAAGGAGAACAGTTAAAAAGACAAATTAAAAATCATTTATATAAAAAAGGTTTTATAACAAGTGATATAGATTTTGAATAAGATAAAAAGGAAACTCAAATTTGAGGTTCCTTTATTTATTATATATACTATCGTATTTACTACTTAATTTAGAATCAGTTATCTTCATCTCATACTTTTGTCTTAAACCTATCAAAGCTTTAGAAGCAAATGTATTATCATTAGTAACTTTTTCTTTAGCTATTTTAGCCTTAACTGCATCTTTAACTTTATCTAATTCAGGTTTATCATTTTGTTTAGTTTTATAAATAATATGATAACCATATTGAGACTTAACTGGTGTTTTAGAATATTCATTAACTTTAAGTTTAATTGCGCCTTCTAAGAAATTCTTATCATAATTACTTCTATCATTGAAAGAACCTAACTTACCACCTTTTTCACTAGTAGCATCGTCATCACTATATTCTTTAGCTAAATCTTCAAACTTTTCACCTTTATCAAGTTTAGCAATAATTTCTTTAGCTAATTTTAATGCTTTTTCTTCTTCATCTTTCTTTTCAGAATCACTCATAGAATTAGTAGCATTACTCTTAATTAATATATGAGATGCTTCAATATCTCCAATAACATAATCTTTATAATAATCATTTATTTCTCCATCAGTTACTGTTGTTTTAGCATAATCTTCTGTCCATAAATTTCTTCTATAAGATAAACGAATAAATTCTTTTAATTCACTTTCATTATTAACTCCATAATAGTAAACTATATTAGAATCAAATTTATCTGCCCATTCCTTTTTTAAAGATGAAACAACTTGATTAATATATGCTTTTTCTTGATTATCTTCTTTATATTCTCTTTCTAAAAGTTTAGTATCAATTAAATTAACAAGAATTTCAGTTCCATACTTATCTTTTAATTTAGAATATAAATCTTCTGCACTAATTCCTCCTTCATTAAATGTAACAACACTTTCTTTACCATTATCTAACTTAGCAGTACCACAACCAGTAAGTAAAAGTACACATAAAGTTAAACCTAAAACTTTTTTAATTTTCATATATTTTCCTCCATAATTAATATTCTAACAAAAAATAAAGAAAAACTCAAGTAGATAGCACTCACACTTTTCTATAATTTGCTTATACTAAGAGTGTAAAGATAAAAAAGGAGGAATGTCTGATGAACTGTTGTTCTAAAAATAACGGAGTAGGAGGAGCAGCATTTGCTTTAGTATTATTCATCTTATTAGTAATCATACTAGGTGCATTTATCTAATATAAGGGGAGGTGTAATTTATGAATAATTGTTGTAATCCAAATCCATGTTGCAATAATAACTACGGGAATAGTTTCTTTATTATACTAATTCTATTTATACTTTTAGCTATAATATTTGGTGCTTTCGTAGGTTGGTAATTATAAGTAACATAATAAAAAAAGGGCTTGTCCCTTTTTTACTTTGTTTTGATTAAAAGTATTTTTTTATTAAATGAACCTTTTTTTTCATTCTTAATTTCACACATATTTAAAGCGTCTTCTAATGTGTAGTTATGAACTTTTAAATAGAATTTTATAACTTCTAGTAAATCTGCTACTTCTTCTAAAGTTTCAATGTTATTTTTAGAACTTAATATTTCATTTAGTTCTTCACTTAGTTTTAATTTTAAATACTCTTTAAATTCATTATCACTTAAGTATCTATAGATGGCTTCTTCGTTATTACTTTCAATAATTTCAGGAATTTTATCCCTAACTAACTTATTATATTCCATTTTTAACTCCTTAAAATGTTAAAGATATCTTCTTTATTAAGATACTGTTTTTCATTATAATAAGGAATTATATGTAAGTGGTAGTGCTTTATTTTTTGTCTTTCTCCATTGTTTTGAATAAGTACAATACTTGTAGGATTTAATTTGTTTTCTAATAATACTTTAATATCTTTAGCTTTTAGTAGTATCTTATCAAGTAATTCAATAGGTATATCACTTAAATCTAAATAGTGTTTTTTTGGAATAATTAAAGTATGTCCAGGACTATCAGGGTATGCATCTAACATTACTAGTATATCATCATCCTCATATAACTTTAAAGAATCAACTTCACCTTTTATAATTTTACAAAATAAACAATCTTCCATACTATTCACCTCTAAAACTATTATAAAAGAAAAATAAGTATTAATCAAGAGATAAGCATAAGCAAGTAGTGATGACTTTTCATAAAATATAATGGGTGATAAAAATGAATTATGATAAATACTTTCCAATGAAAAATGATAATTTAATATATTTTGATAATGCTGCTACAACATTAAAACCTATTAGTGTTATAAATAAAGAGATAGAATACATGAGTTTATATTCTGCTAATTCCCATAGGGGTGACTATAATATAAGTTTTAAAGTTGATGATGAAATAGATAATACTAGAGAGTTAACAAGAAAATTTATAAATGCTAGACATAAAGATGAAATAATATTTACTAAAAATACTACTGATAGTTTAAATTTAGTTATTAATGGTTTCTTTAAAAATATATTAAAAGAAAATGATGAAGTAATTCTTAACAAAGCAGAACATGCGTCTAATATATTACCCTGGTTAATTTTAAAAAATGAAATTGGTATAAATATAAAATATGCTCGTTTAGATAAGGAAGGAAAACTTACTTTGAATAGTATAAAAAAGTCTGTTACTTCTAAAACTAAAGTTATTGCTCTTGCTGGAATTACAAATGTGGTAGGAGACGTGCGTCCTGTTAAAGAAATAACTGAGTTTGCACATAAAAATAAGATATATGTTTTAGTAGATGCTGCTCAATATATTCCTCATAAAAATGTAGATGTACAAAAAGTAGATGTAGATTTTTTAGCATTTTCTGCTCATAAAATGTGTGGTCCAACTGGGGTAGGAGTACTTTATGGAAAAGGTGAGTTACTTGATAAAATGTTACCAATTAGTTATGGTGGAGGAATGAATTTAAACTTTACAGAAAATAATATTTCTTTAGTAGAAGTACCTTATAGGTTTGAAGCGGGAACTCCTAATATAAGTGGAATAATATCTTTTTCTGAAGCAATTAAGTTTTTAAATATGGTTAGTATGGAATATATTGAAAGAGTAGAATCTCATTTAAGAAAATATTTAGTTAGTGAATTAAAAAAGATTCCTTATGTTAAGATTTATAATGAAAACTCTGAAAGTTCAATTGTGTTAATAAATATAGATGGAATTACTTCTGGTGATTTAGGACTATACTTAAATACTAAAAATATATGTGTTAGAAGTGGTAAACATTGTACTAAGATGCTTGTAGATGAAAGTGAGTACTCTGATACAGTTAGAATAAGTTTATATTTTTATAATACTTATGAAGAGATAGATAAGTTAATTTTAGCTTTAAAAGATAAACTAAGTATAAATGAGTTTATAAAATGAAAAAAAATCATATTTTACTAATTCATTAAAATTAATAGGTGTTTTTGTATAACAAGTATATTCTGTTAGTAAAAAAGTGTTTTTTTTATATATGAATAGCCGTTTGCAACGGCTTTTTCTTTGTGTTAATATGTAAGCATGAAAGGAGGAAAAAGATGTTAAATAATGTTGTTTTAGTAGGAAGATTAACTAAAGATCCATCTCTAAGTGAAGGAGAAAATGAAACTAAAAGATTAAATATTACTATTGCAATACCAAGAGATTATAAAAATCAAGATGGTATATATGATACTGATTTTATTAGTTGTGTTCTTTGGAATAATTTAGCTGACCATACTTGTGAATACTGTAAGAAGGGTGATATTATTGGTATTAAAGGTAGACTACAAAGTAGTTCTTACTTAAAAGATGATGTAACTTATTATAAGACAGAAGTAGTAGCACAAAGAATAAGTTTTTTATCGGCTAAGAAGATTAATGATAATGATGTTAATGTAAGTATAAGTAATGAAGAAACAGATTAAAAGTTTCTGTTTCCATACTTTCACCTCAAAAGTTATATATGTTCAAATCCTTTATCTTAAAAAATATATTTGGTTGTAGACCTCCAAAAAAATTAACCAAAACCTCACTTTAAAAGGTCTAAATGTAAAAAAATGTCAAAACAGCATTTAAACACGATATATTTATATTAAAATTGATATAATATAATTATGAGTCTAAATATTCACAAATGTTTTCTAAATAAAAATTAAAAGTACTAAAGTTTATATTGAGGTGAAAGTATGGAAGCAGAAATATTAAAGAAAATGAAAGTTAATAAAGTACTAACAAAAGAAGAAATAACTTATATGGTAAATGGTTATAATGATGGAAAAATAGATGATAAGGTAATGAGTAAGTTTTTAATGAATATTAAAAATAATGGACTTAGTTATGAAGAAGTATTTTATTTAACTGATGCTATGATTAAGACTGGGGAAATTTTATCTCTTGATAAAATAAATAGAACTGTAGTAGATAAACATTCTACTGGAGGAGTTGGTGATAAAGTAACTATTATATTATCTCCAATTATTGCTTCAAGTGGGTTAGGTATTGCTAAAATGAGTGGTAGAAGTCTAGGGTTTACTGGTGGAACTATTGATAAATTAGAAAGTATACCTGGTTATAAGATTAAGTTAACTGATAAAGAATTTATTAATGCAGTTAATAAAATAGGAGTAGCAGTAATTAGTCAAACTTCTAGTTTAGCACCTGCTGATAAAAAAATATATGCTTTAAGAGATGAAATAGGTGCAGTTGAAAGTATTCCTTTAATTGCAAGTAGTATAATGAGTAAGAAAATAGCAAGTGGCGCTAAAATAATTGTGATAGATTTAAAAGTTGGTGAAGGAGCATTTATGAAGAATATTCGTGATGCTAAAAAACTTGCAAAATATATGATAGAAATAGGTAAGTATTTTGATAGAAAAGTAGTATGTATATTAACTAGAATGGATAGTCCTCTTGGGTATACTGTAGGTAATGTTCTAGAAGTAAGAGAAGCAATGGACTTTTTTAATGGTATATATGAGCCTAGACTTAAAGAACTTATTTTAACTTTATCTTCATATATGATTCATTTAGGAAAAGATATTTCTTTAACTGAAGCAAGAAAAGAAGTGAATAATCTTTTAAAAAGTGGAAAGGCTAAATTTAAGTTTAAAGAATGGATTACTAATCAAAAAGGAGATTTAACTAAACTAAAGTTTTCAAATGAAAAGTTAGAAATATATAGTAATAAGTCGGGTTATATAACTAAAGTAGACCCACTTATAATTGCGTCTTTAGTGCAAGACTTAGGTGCAGGAAGAATAAAAAAAGAAGATAAAATTGATTTATCTGTGGGAATTAAGTTAAATAAGACAGTAAATAATAAAGTTAAAAAAGGAGAATTATTGGGAACTATTTATTATAATAAAGAAATACCTGATATGGAAAAAAGATTTATAAGTGCTTTTAAAATTAGAAGTATTTTATCAAGTGAGAAGGATATAATAATAGAAGAAATAATGTAAGGAGAAAACATGAAAAAAACATTTCTATTATTAACCTTCTTTTTATTTATAACAAATGTTAAAGCAATAAATAATATTACAATAAATAATAATCAAATTATACCAGAGTTTAATAAAAGTGTTAAAACTTATAATGTGTTTGTAAATGATGAAACAGAAATAATTACTATTAATGCTGAAATAGAAGAAAATGAAGAAGTTACTAATTTAGGAAGTAAAAGTTTAAAACGGGGTTTAAATACTTTTGTTATCACGTCTTATATAAATAATGAAATAAATACTAGTTATACATTAAATGTTACAAGAGGTAGTAGTGTGTTTGATAAAGAAACTTCTGTTTTAGAAAATTTAGAAATAGATGGGTTAAAGTTAGATTTTAAAAGTGATGTATTTAATTATATAGTAAAATCTAATGACATTAATAATATTAAAGTGAACTATTTGACACCTAATCCTAAAATGAGTGTTAAAGTATCTTATAATTTAAATACTTCTAAAGAAAATAATTTAATAACTATTAAAGTAATTAGTGAAAATAAAAAAAATACTAATACTTATAAAATAAATATAAAGAAAGATGTAAAAGATAATAAAATAGTTACTAAGACAAGCATATTTGATAATAAAAAGTATGATAAATTTGAATTAAAACTTATTAAAATAGGTATAAGTATATTTATACTTTCTATAATACTTGTATTCTTTTATATAATTTTTCTAAGAAAAAAGAACTCTAATAAAGTCCTTTATATTTCACATAATATTCTTCGAAAGTAAGATTTTCATTTTTAATAATAGTAGCAGCTTCTACACCAACATATCTATAATGCCATGGTTCATAAGTATAACCAGTCATATAAACTTTATCTTTTTTATATCTTAATATATAGCCATATTTATAAGCATTTTCATTTAACCATTTAAATTGTTCAGTGTTTTCAAATTCTTCTGTTAAATCCCAGTTTTCACTAACATCCATTGCAAGTCCAGTTTGATGTTCACTGTGGTTTGGTCTAGCGCTATAAGTGTCTGCATTATCAAATCCATCACTATTTCCATATCTATTATATAGTGTTCTTTGTGTGTCTTCACTTCTGTAACCACTTATCAAGTTTAAAGTAAGCCCGGTACTTCTTAAATCACTAATCATCTTCTTCATTGCTTCAGCAGCTTCTGGAGTCATTTTTTCTCCTTCAATATTAACAAGACTTTTTGGTTCAATTCCACTAGGAAGAGCATAATACTTATTTACTAATACTAAAGTATCATATGGGTCATTTACTTCTTTAATGTTTGTATAAAACTCTCTATCAAGCCCAATATTAACATTCATAACAACAGTTTCATAATCATTTTCTTTATTCATGTATTCTTCATATCTATCAATGTTCTCTATATGAAAATATTTAACACTAGATAACTTATCTAAATTATCATATTTTTTATCTAATGATAATATAACATCACTACTTAAATTATTAGAAATAGTTTCTCTTTCTTTTTTAGAGTAACCTAAACTTTCTAACTTTTTATCTGTAGAAGTAACTTCGCTTTTGATGTTATTATTATTTTTATCATTAGTAGTATTATCACTATTTAACTTATGATATAAAAATAATATTCCATAAACAATAAATGCAAATATAAATATAACAATAAATAAATTACCAAAATTAATTCTAACTTTCTTCTTTTTCATTTTCTCTATACACCTCTATATAATTATATCACTTTTTTAATAAAAGTATTAAAATAAATTAGAATTTTTTACATAAAAGTGAATAATGTTTATTAAGGGGTGTATATGAGAAAAATATTATTAATAGTTTTATTAACTATATTAAGTTTTGATGTTTTAAAGGCAGATAATTTAAGTGGTATAGATATAAAAAGTGAAAGTGGTATAATAATGGAAGCGAGTACTGGAAAAATTTTATTTGATAAAAATATGGATGAACAAAAATCTCCTGCATCAATGACTAAAATAATGACTATGCTTTTAACAGTTGAAGCAATAGAAAGTGGTAAAATTTCTTTAGAAGATGAAGTGAATATTAGCGCTAATGCTTCTAAAATGGGTGGAAGTCAGGTGTATTTAGAAGAAAATAGTACGGCTACAGTAGAAATGTTACTTAAATCAATTGCAATAGGAAGTGCTAACGATGCTAGTGTTGCAGTTGCTGAAAAAATAGGTGGAACGGAAAGTAATTTTGTTAATATGATGAATAAAAGAGCAAAAGAGTTGGGTGCAGTTAATACTACATTTAAAAATCCTCATGGACTTGATGAAGAGGGACACTTAACTACTGCTCATGATTTAGCATTAATTGCAAGAGAACTAATTAAACATGAAGAAATTTTAAAGTTGACTAGCACTTATGAAACAACTATAACTCATAAAAATGGTAAAAGTTTATGGCTCGTTAATACGAACAAGTTGATTAAATTTTATAATGGATTAGATGGACTTAAAACAGGTTTTACAGATAATGCAGGTTATTGTTTGACGGGTACAATGTTAAGAAATAATATGAGACTTATTACAGTTACTATGAAGGCTCCTACAAAAGAAGATAGAAACACTGATACAATTAATTTAATGGAATATGCTTATAGTATGTATTATAAAAGTACATTAATTAAAAAAGATAAAAAAATAGGAGATATGTTTATAGATAATGCTAAAAAAAGAAAGGTATCATATTATTTAAAAGAAGATGCATCTGTTATACTTGATAAAGATGTAAGAAATATTAAATATAATTATAGTGTTAAATTAAATAATGTAAAAGCACCACTTAAAAAGAATGATGTTGTAGGTACTTTAACATTACATTTAAATAATCAAGATATAAATTATAACTTAATAGTAAAAGAGAATATTAAAAAAAGTAATTATTTTGTTAGATTAAATAATTATTTAAAAGATATAATAAATGGAAATTTAAATGTTTTACCTTAATTACTATTTTATTAGTTAAAACTGTATATAAAGTAAAATATTACTTTAAAATAATTAGACTAATAAGATGATATTATTGTTCAATTGTCAGTAAATAAAATGCTCGAATCTCGAGTGTTTTTTTGTATTCACAAATCTTGTGTAAATGGTAAAATAATATGATGTTCAGTTCTGTTCAGTGGTGTTCAGTTTTGCTTAATAAACAACTTTAAATTTGAGCAATATAGGGTAATAACCTACATTGTTTTTTTATTGTACACAAAATGTGTATATAAAGGAGAAAATTTATTATTTTTATTTAATTTAAAATGTGACAGTTTATTAATTAATCAGATATTGATTCCTTTTTGTTGATAAAAATAACCGGCAAAATAACCGGCAAAATAACCGGCAAAATACTAGGCAAATTGAAAATTATATGGTAAAATGTATTTAGGATATTTGGAGGTGTAATATGATTGAGACAATAGAAAACTCAAGAGTTGAATTTAAAGTAAAATTAGTTGATGACTTAGAGGAAACTATTATTGGATTTTTAAATAGTAAAGATGGTGGCATTATTTATTTAGGAGTAAACGATGATGGTGAAGTTGTTGGATTAAATAATAATTTAGATTTGTTACAAAGAAAAATTAAAGATAGAATTATATCCAATATTGAACCATCAACTCTGGGATTATTTGATATAGAGATATTAAATGACAATAAGAAAAATTATTTAAAACTTACTATAGCTAGAGGATTAGAAAAACCATATCATTTAAAAGGTATGGGAATGACACCTGATAGTTGTTTTATAAGAGTTGGAAGTTCTAACGAAAGAATGAATGATCACTTAATAAGTAAAATGTTTAGAGAAAGAACAAGGAACTCTATTAAAAATATTATATCTCCTAGTCAAGAACTGACATTTACTGATTTAAAAATTTATTATAAAGAAAAAGGTTTTGATATAGGTGATAACTTTGAAAAGCAATTAGGTTTTTTCACACATGATAATAAATATAATTATTTAGCATATCTTTTAGCGGATGAAAATACAGTGTCTATTAAAGTTGCAAAATATGCTGGTGATGATGTAGATGAATTAATGGAAAATTATGAATATGGTTTTTGCTCATTAATAAAGGCAACTAACAGAGTATTAGAAAAATTTAAAGTTGAAAATAAAATATATGCAAAAATTACATATCCTGAAAGAAAAGAAAATCCAATGTATGATTATAACGCTGTAAGAGAGGTTATTATAAATGCATTAGTTCATAATGACTGGGCTAGTGAATATCCACCTAAATTTGAGTTTTTTAATGATAGATTAGAAGTGTCTTCATTTGGCGGGATTCAAAGTGAATTTACGGAAGAAGAGTTTCTAGAGGGGTATTCAGCTCCTAAAAATCCTGAATTAATGCGTGTGTTTAGAGATTTGGAATTAGTTGAACATTTAGGAACAGGCATTAGAAAAATATTAAAAAAATATGACAAAAGTATATATCACTTTTTTCCACACTTTATAAGAGTTAGTATTAAGTATAATAAAAATAAATTTAAATACGAAGGCAATAAAATTATAAATAAAATAGAAGGATTAACAAAAGTACAAGAAGATATTATCAAATTATTATTAGATAAACCATCACTTACACAAGTGGAATTGGCTAATATACTTGGCGTAGGTGAAAGAAAAATAAGATATAATATGAAAGATTTGATTGATAAAAATTATATAGAAAGAATTGGTTCTAGTAAAACTGGAGAATGGAAGGTAATCATTAAAGGAAGTGAAAAATTATGAAAAAAAAGTTAATTATATTTTTATGTTTATGGTTGGTAATTATATTATTTGGTTTTAATTGTAATGTTTATGCAACAGGAGGAGGACTACGCAAAAATACTATAAAAACCTGTCCAAATGGAATTACTTATGGATTGCATAGTGATGGTAGTGGAGGAACACATTGGCATGTAGCTATTACAAATGGCAATAATTATTATGCGAGTGGTGATGCGATTATAGATGACCCCTGTCCATCAGTTACTAAAAATGAGGGGACTGCAGGCTCAACAAATAAATCTAATGATAATTCAAATATCATTTCAAATGGAAATGAAAATAAAAATAAAAAAAATAATGACGCTTCTATTTCATCTATAAAAGTAGATAATGAAGAAGTAGAAATTATTTCAAGTGAAATGAGTATAGAAGTTAGTAAAAAAAGCGTAGAAATCACCGTAATAACTACTGATAAAAATGCAACCTTAAAAATAGAGGGCAATCAAAAAGATTTATCTGTAGAAAATATTAATATTTTTAATATAATTGTTACTGCTGAAGATGGAACACAAAAAACATATAGATTAAATATAAAACGCTCAAAAATAAAAAGCAGTGTTAAAATAAATAAATTTGTATTTGGCGCTGGTGAATTGAAATTTGATGAAAATAATACAAGTTTAGCTACTATTTTAAAATCAGAACATAAATTTGACTATAGTTATGAATTAAGTGATAATACAGCAAGTCTAAAAGTATACAATGATAAAAAAGAGTTAATAGAATCATTTGATAATGTAAATGTTGGAGATAAATATACATTAGTAATTACAGATGCAAACGGAAATGAAAATTTATATTATATAAATGTTGTTACAGCATCAATTATGACTAGTATATTATACTATTTTACAATCATTTTAATTATTTTGGTACCTATTATTTTAATAGTATTAGTTATAAAGAAAAAGATTAAAGGAGGAAACAAATGAAAATAGGCATTAGAACTCCTAGTATTAAAAAATCAATAAGTTCAAGAACCATCGGAAAATTCAAAAGAAGTATTAAAAAAAGTACAAATCCATTATATGGAAAAAAAGGCATAGGGTTTATTACAAATCCAAAAAGGTCTATCAAAAATAAAATATATAATAAAATGACATTTAACTTTCGGCATTTATTTAAATAGATAAAATTTATTAGAAAATTACTGGTATTAAATTAAATTTAATGGTATCATTTCATCAATAAGTGATACTACTCACTATAGCAATATTCACATACAATTAAGTTGATTAAATTTTATAATGGATTAGATGAACTTAAAACAGGTTTTACAGATAATGCAGGTTATTGTCTTACGGGTACAATGTTAAGAAATGATATGAGACTTATTACAGTTACTATGAAAGCTCCTACAAAAGAAGATAGAAACACTGATACAATTAATTTAATGGAATATGCTTATAGTATGTATTATAAAAGTACATTAATTAAAAAAGATAAAAAAATAGGAGATATGTTTATAGATAATGCTAAAAAAAGAAAGGTATCATATTATTTAAAAGAAGATGCATCTGTTATACTTGATAAAGATGTAAGAAATATTAAATATAATTATAGTGTTAAATTAAATAATGTAAAAGCACCACTTAAAAAGAATGATGTTGTAGGTACTTTAACATTACATTTAAATAATCAAGATATAAATTATAACTTAATAGTAAAAGAGAATATTAAAAAAAGTAATTATTTTGTTAGATTAGATAATTATTTAAAAGATATAATAAATGGAAATTTAAATGTTTTACCTTAAATGCTTACATTTATTTATGTATATTATACTAAAGTAGTTAGATTGGTAATAAGATATTATGATATATCTAATAGATAATAAAATACTCGAAGACCTCGAGTATTTTTTTGTATTCATTGTTTGCAATTCGATTTATTTATGATATAATTACTATGTAATAGATGCTAGCGAAAGTACTAGAAATCATACTAAAAGGTAGTAAATATGAAGAAAATAAAAATTAAAAATAAGAAAACTTATATAATACTTGGAATAATATTATTTTTTGTAACTATTAGTCTATCTTTTGGTAGATATGTTTATTATGGAGTTAAAGATATGTACTTAAGAAGTAAGAAGTTTTATTTTAATAGTGATAAATTAACACAAACTAGAAGAATATATAAAATGGATAACTATTCAGGAGTGGATACTTATAATTTTACAATTAATTTAAATAATAGTAAAAATAATTTGGAGCATGCTAACTCTGATATTGATTATGAAGTAACATATGCTTGTAGTGATAATGCTAATTGTTCAGTTAGTAAAACTAATGGAACTATATATACTGATCAAATATCTGATACTTTTACTGCTAATATTAGTCCTAAAACTGCTTTAAAAAATAAAGATGAAGTGTGGATAGAAATAACTGCTAAAAGTACTTTTCCATATAAAAAAACTTTGAGTGCTAGATTTATATTGCAAGTTGGTATACCTGGTATATTTTATCAAATAAATGATGAAGTGGGAAGTCCATATTTTAATTTTACTGTTACTAATACAACAGATTACTATTTAATAAAAGAAAACTTTGGAGTGTATGAAGTTAATCAAAGAATTGATCATGAAACTTATATGTCTTTAAGTGAAACTGATAAACTTAAATGCGCTCTTCCATTAATTAATCTTAAGTTTGATCCTAGTGTAGTAATAATGGATATGACTTCAAGTGTTTTTCAAAAAAAAGATAGTTTTTTAACAACTACTATTGGCAATTATGAATATATAAATCAAATATCATTTAGAATTGATCCTGAAAGTAGTGAAGTGGTAAAATTTTATAAGTCTAATACTAAGAAAGATTATACTTATCCAATAACTAATAATGTATCAATAATAGAGTTTAATTATACACAATAAGGAGGAGTTATGAATAATATAGATAAATATATAAAGTTCATTAAAGATTATTTAACAGAGTATTTTAAATTAATAGTTAAAGATAAATATAAAAAAAATGTTTATAATGAGATGTTAAATACTTATATTGATATAAGATATTTTAATAAATATGATAAAAAGTATAAGCAAATAGAAAAGAATATTGAATATTATATACAAGAGAATTTAAGAACTTTAATAGAAGAAGATAATAAGTTAGTAAAAAATGTTAATGAATTATATTACTTTTTTTGGTATTTGTTATATCTAGATAATACTTTAGAATATGACAATTTAGATAAATTAATTGATAAAATTATAATAGATAGGAAAGAAAAATTGGATTTAAATGATGATATTACTAAAGAATTAAAGAGTCTTGTAAAAGAAAGTGAAAAGAAGAAAAATAACTTTTTTAATGAATACTTAAGTGACACATTTAATTTAGAGTTAAAAAGTACTAATATTAAAAATGTGTATAATGTTTTACTTAGTTATAATATTAAGTTTCCTAAAATATATAGTAGTTATTCAATAAATAGAGTTTTTAAAAGTGATATAATAAGTGAAGATATGTGTTTCATTGAGTATAACTTGATAAGTAAAATTGTTTTGGATAATATTTTGAATAAAGAATATTTGAAAGAATACTTAGTAGATTTTCCTTTTATAATAACTAGTAAAAAAGAAAAAACTAATAGATTATTAAATATAATAACTAATGATTTAATTAGAGAAAATGTTATAATAAAAGTAACTTATGAATATTATACAAAATATAAAAGTTTTATTAGTGATTTAATTAAAGATGGAGTTAAGTTTGCAGTGATAATAGATGATACTTTTGATTATGAAGAGAGTAGTATTATATGGTTAAATATATTTACTTATATTATTACTAATAAAGATGATGTTACTTCTTTTGATAAAAATAAAGTTATATTTAAAGAAAGGATGTGAAGTGATGGATACGTTTTTTAGATTTTTATACGAATTATTAAGTCAATTCTTTGATGGGTTTATAACTATATTTAAAGGTTTAGCACTTGGTGTTGTTCAAATGTTTAATATTCCCGAATATATTAAGATTATTAATTTTTATAAAGATGATTTTAATGGTGGAGAATGGGTTTTAGTATTTATTAGTGTTATAGTAATTCTTATAATTATAGGTGGTATAATAGTACTTTTGTATTTTTTAATAAGAAAGTATTTAAGATTTAGAAAAACTATAGTAGAACAAGAGTCCCTTTTAGAAGAAGTGTCTATCTTAAATAAACAAGTAGCAACACTTATGGAAGAGAAAGAAAGTATTCTTGCAATGAAAGTGTCTCATTTAGGTTTGAAACCTGAAGAAGATGATACTATAGAAGAAAAAGAAGAGAGTAAAGATAATGTTGATACTACTACAAGTAGATTTCCTAAACTTACACAAGTTGATAATGAATATAGTACTTATAAAGTACAGAATTATAATAATAACTTTACATTAGAAGAGTTAGTGGAGAATTTTAGAAATTTTGCTGCTTCTCATTTAAAACTTTATTATAAAAGTGAAATGATTAGATTATTTATTTCTAGTTTAGCATCTACTAAGTTAGTAATTTTACAAGGTATATCAGGTACAGGTAAGACTTCTCTTGCTTATGCATGGGGAAAATTCTTGAAACATGATTCATGTGTTGCTAGTGTTCAACCTTCTTGGAGAGATAGAACTGAGTTATTTGGTTATTTTAATGAATTTACTAAAAAGTTTAATGAAACTGATGTATTAAAAGAATTATATGTAGCAGGTTATACGGATGATATATATACAGTTATACTAGATGAGATGAATATATCCAGAGTAGAATACTATTTTGCTGAAATGTTATCTATTCTAGAAATGCCTAATAAGGATGAATGGATAGTAGAATTAGTTTCAAGTGGATGGGCTGATGATCCTAAAAATATAAAAGATGGTAAACTTAAAATTCCACCTAATGTATGGTATATTGGTACAATTAATAATGATGACTCTACATTTATGGTAACAGATAAAGTTTATGACCGTGCTATGCCACTAGATATAAATGATAAAGGACAAGTTTTTGAACCTCTTGATGTTCCTGCACAAGATATAAATTATTCATATTTAGATAATTTATTTAAAGATGCTATGGAAAAAAATCAGGTTAGTGAAGATACTTTAAATAAGATAAATGAGATGGATGATTATGTAATTAAACATTTTAGAATTGCTTTTGGTAACCGTATAGTAGCACATATGAAAAAGTTTGTACCAGTATATGTAGGATGTGGTGGAGATGAAGTAGATGGAGTAGACTATTTTATTGCTAGAAAGATATTAAGAAAGTTTGACCAATTAAATATATCTTATATAAGAGATGAAATTGATGGATTTATAGAGTTCTTAGATAAAACATTTGGTAAAGGTAAAATGAAAGAGTGTGAAGAATATTTATTAAGACTTAAGAAATTAACATAGGAGGAAAGTAATGAATGAACTAGATATAATTAACTTATATGATTCTTCTAATAATGAAAAGAATGATCATTTTAATAATAATATATCTTCTAATTTAAGAGTAGTATCTAATTATGACGAGGAAACTAGTAACTATGAATGGTTAACTATCATGGAAGATACTATAAGATATTTAGATAATATATTAAGAAATCCTAATAGATTTATAGTAAATGAAGAAGATATTGTTAAAATAGAACTTGCTAGAAGAGTAACTGTTGAAAGTATAAAACATTTATCTAAAAATACTAATTTAATACAAGATATTGATAAAAAGACTGGAGATGTAAAGCCTTCTAAGATATTGAATATTAATAAAGAAGAGAGTTTTAATACTTATGAGAATAGATTTATATATAGTTTAATTAAGAATATGCAGTTTTATATTAATAAGAAGAAAAAGAATATAAGTAATTATTCTAGTTCTTTAAAGAATAATAAAACTATGGAATATAATGCTTCTTCTAAAGTAGGAAAAGAGAGTATTGATTTATCTTTAAATATTAATTCTAAGGTAGATGATAAGGATAAGGCAAAAAATGAAAGTGGACTTAGTATAGAAGAAAGAATAGAAAAGTTAGAATTACAAATATCTGATTTAACTTGTTCTAGTGTATTTCAAAGTATAGATAAACTCCATATATCTTTAGTTACTTCTCCAATAAAGAAGACTAATGTTATACTTAAGAATGTTAATTTTCAATATGCAGTTAGATTGTGGAATTATATGCAAGAACATTATGAAGATGAAATAGAAAGAAAAAAAGAAAATAAAGATTATAATGAAGATGGACCTTTAAAAAAGATGCTTGATGAATCATTTTTACTAGATTATTTAGTATTAAATTCAATTGATAAAGATGATAGTGAAGATAATAAGAAAGAAGTACAAGAAAAGATAGTAGATAATATGATAGAGAAAGTTATTAATTTGGATCCTAATATAAGTGAGGAAGAATTAAAAAATGTTATATCTAAACAATATCAAGTTATTAAGTATAAAATAGTGGTTAATGAAAAACAAATAGAAAAGATATTTAAAAAGAATATTGATAAGTATTTAGATAAGATTAATAATATAGAATTATAGGGGACGTGAATGACAATGAAAATATTAAATGTTATAGTTAAGACAATTAAAGCAATAGTTACTTTGTTTATTGTTTTTGTAGTTAGTACTATATTTATACAAAGAATATCTGATAATAAAATTAATTTGGGTGGAATAAGTATTTATACAATAATTACACAAAGTATGGAACCTAAATATAATGTTGGAGATATGGTATTTTCTAAAAAAGTAGATACTTCTACTTTAAAAGTTGGTGATGATGTAGTTTATATGGGAAAAGAAGGGGATTTTTCTGGTAAGATAGTAACTCATCAAATAATTAAGATAGAAGTAATTAATAATGTTAAATATTACCATACTAAGGGTATTAATAATAATGTAGAAGATCCTAGAATTACTAGTGATCAGATAATGGGTAAAGTATTTATGAAAGGGAGAATTCTTAGTTTAATTAGTAAAATAATTAATAATGAGTATGGATTCTATTTTGTTATATTTGTACCTTTTGTATTATTAGTATCTATGGAAATAATAGATATAGTAGATGAAAAGAAACAAAAAGGTTGTGAAAATAATGAACAACAAATTAAAGAGGATAATTAAGAAAGTTAGATTAAAAACAATACTATTATTAGCAATTACTATTGCTAGTAATAGTTTTGCTTGGTTTATATATACCACTGAAGTTAAAACTAATATGGATACAAGAGTAAGAGAATGGAAAGTTACTTTTGATTCTAATGGGGAACATGTTGAAAAAGTAATAACACTTAATGTTAAAGAGTTATATCCTGGAATGAAAAGTTATACTGAAACTTTAACTGCTTCTAATACTGGAGAAAGTAAAGCTAAGATAAATTTTGAAATAACAGAGGCAAAGATATTAGGTGAGGATTTATTACTTTTAAATATGACTAATGATGAATTAATAGAATATTTAAAAACTAATTATCCATTTAAAATAGAATTAAGTAGTTCTAATGGAATAATAGAAATATCTGGGAAAGAAACTGTTACAATAAATGTTTATTGGGATTATGAATCTGGGAATGATGAACTTGATACTTATTGGGGAAATAGATCATATGATTATCATAAGTTATATCCAGATAATTCTAGTTTATCTTTAGTAATTAAAATAACTGCTTATCAAATTAATGAATAAGTTTACTAAAAACCTATAAAAAATATTGACATTTACATTATAGACAATTTACTTGATTTTTTAGGTGTATATTTTTTTATTAAAATAAATATGTTTCAAAAGTACTTGAAATAAGTACTCTTTTTTGATAAAATTTACTTATAAGATAGAAGATGTAAATGTTAATATTTTTTATGTTGAAGTAAATAATAAAAAAACTTGAAGGAGATGTTTAAATTGATAAGAAGATTAAAAACTAAGTATGGGGTATTTTTAAGTATATTAGTACTTTTTAGTGTAGTAGTAACACTTTCTTATAGTGCTTTTATATTTAGTACTGATAAATATAGAAGTACTGAATTAT
>ERZ827108.77-NODE-77-length-153510-cov-5.278499_pt1 | contig 153510 bp, 144 predicted proteins | sample MGYA00519921_ERZ827108 | MGnify/ENA primary metagenome ERZ827108 (study PRJEB31778, sample SAMEA3449258) | human gut metagenome | biome: human gut; feature: human-associated habitat; material: faeces | place: United Kingdom | collected 2010/2012 ... | reverse complement strand
CTGACCTGTGAACCATTTGTCAAACTTGTAAAGAATGCTATTGATTGGGTTTAATAGCATTAATAGAGTGTCAAATTACAGTTTATCGTTCAGATAATTTTTCAACGCACACAAGAAAGGAACAAAATGGACTGGAAATACAAAGTAGAAACACCCTGCTACGTCATTGACGAGGGCGCTCTGAAAAGAAACCTCGAACTGCTGAAATTAGTCCGCGAGAAAGCAGGCTGTAAGATACTGCTGGCACAGAAAGCGTTCTCGGCGTTCGCGGTCTACCCTCTGATAGCGCAGTATCTCGACGGCGTGACCGCCAGCGGCATATTCGAAGCAAAGCTCGGCTACGAGGAGATGGCGAAGCCGTTCGGGCGCGAGAATCACGTGTTCTCCCCGGCGTACCCGGAGCAGGACTTCGACGAACTTCTGAAAATCTGCGACCACATGGTGTTCAACTCCCCGCGGCAGTGGGCGAAGTTCCGGGACAGAGTGCGCGCGAACGACCGTTACATACAGGCGGGTATTCGAGTGAATCCGGAGTACAGCGAGATCGAAACGGACATCTACAATCCCTGCTTCACCGGTTCGCGGCTCGGCTGCACGCTTGAGGAGTTCCGGAAAGACCCCGCGCTGTACGAGGGGATAGACGGACTGCATTTCCACACCATGTGCGAACAGGGCGCGGATACTCTTGAGCGTACGCTACCGCATGTCGAGGAGAAATTCGGCTTCATGTTCGATAAAATCAAGTGGCTGAACTTCGGCGGCGGACACCACATCACAAAGCCCGGCTACAACGTGGCAAAGCTGATAGAGTGCGTGAAGCGTATCCGCGAGACCTACGGTCTGGAGGTCTACCTTGAGCCGGGCGAAGCCATCGCACTGAACGCCGGCTGGCTGGTGACGACTGTGCTTGACACCTTCGCGAACGGCTGTAATATCGCGATAACGGACGCATCTGCGGCGTGCCACATGCCGGACGTACTGGAAATGCCCTACCGTCCGGAGATAACCGGAGCAGGGAAGCCCGGCGAGAAGCCGTACACCTACCGCCTCGGCGGCAACACCTGCCTTGCCGGAGACGTCATCGGGGACTACTCGTTCGATGAACCGCTGAATGGCGGCGAGCGGCTGGTATTCGGCGATATGGCGATATATTCGATGTGCAAGAACAACACGTTCAATGGAATGCCCCTGCCGTCTATCTACCTGCTGAAAGAATCCGGGGAAGTCGAGCTGATAAAGAAATTCGGCTACGAGGATTTCAAATCCCGTCTTTCTTAATACAGTCCCGCGAAGAGGGACGCAGTAATTCCGAATTTCTCTTGGGGGCGATGTGATTGCCGGGACTTGGCACTATAGTAAACGCCGCTGCGATAGCCGCGGGCGGACTTTTCGGCTTGCTGTGCGGAAAGCTCATGAAGCCGCGCATACAGGAATCGCTCACGATGGCGTGCGGCGTGTGCGTTATATTCCTCGGGATAGCCGGAGCAATGGAGAAAATGCTCAGCGCCGCCGCTGATGGAACTCTCTCAAGCGGGGGCACGATGACGCTCATAGCAAGCCTTGTGCTCGGAGCGCTCATCGGCGAGATCATCAACATCGAAGCCGCTATGGAGCGCTTCGGGACGTGGCTCAGAAAGATCTCCCATAGTGAGGGCGACGGTGGTTTCGTCGGGGGATTCGTCAACGCTTCGCTGACCGTGTGCGTCGGCGCGATGGCGGTCGTCGGGTCGATCCAGGACGGGATCCTCGGAGATCACTCAACGCTGTTCGCAAAGGCGGTGCTCGACCTCATCATCGTTATGGTGATGACCGCCGCAAGCGGCAAGGGCTGTATTTTCTCCGCGATCCCCGTTGCAATTTTCCAAGGGACGATAACCGCCCTCTCAAAGCTGCTGGAGCCGGTAATGACTCAGCATGCGCTCGATAATCTATCGCTGGTGGGGTCCGTGATGATCTTCTGCGTGGGCGTGAATCTCGTGTGGGGGAAGAAATTCCGCGTCGCAAATATGCTCCCCGGACTTGTTCTGGCGGTGGTCTGCGCGTTCCTTCCGTGGTTCTGAGTTTTCAACGTTTTCCGGATCGTTGAAAATTCACGGCGAAATAAGCGGATAAAAAAATACTCTGCCGATTGCCGCCGTTTTTTCAACCGTTTCACAAGATATAGTTGAAACTTTGTTGAATCTTTCCGATATATAGTGCTTTTTCAACGAAAAATATCTTTCGAGTCTTCATTCCGAAGGCTCTTTTTTGTTGAAAGTGCACAAAAATATGAACAAAATTTTATTTTAGTTTTTTGGCGATTTATTCGGGCTAACACTTGCAAAAATGTTGAATTCGTTGTATACTATTGGTGGGGGAAAAGGGTGAAGTTTTCACTAAAGTGGGTTAAATATCATAAAAAATCACTGGTTTTCCACATTTTCAACTTCGCCGACCCGATTTTTTATTACTGGGAAAATATATTTCATCTACGGAAAAGCCGTCTGAGGAAGGCGGCAGGACACTTTCACAGGGGACTACAGCTTTGGAAAGGGGGAACAGGAATGTACGGCGAGTTCGAGCACACCATAGACTCAAAAGGGCGCATGAACTTTCCGGCGAAGCTCCGCGAGGAGCTGGGAGAACATTTCTATATTTCCAAGACTATAGGTGAGAGCTGTCTGACGGTACACACAGAGCAGAGCTGGAACGACCTCAGGGAGAGCCTGAGGGGAAAGCCGACAAAGGTAAGGCTCCCGCTGGAGCGCTTTTTGTTCGGCGGAGCATGCGAGGCCGAGCCGGACAAGCAGGGCAGAATCGCCATTGCGCCGGCGCTGAGAGCTTACGCGGGACTCACCTCCGAGGTGGTAGTCGTCGGAATGGACGACCACGCGGAGATCTGGGACAAGGCGGCTTACATAGCTTATACAGAGAGCGTATCCGCCGAGGATATCGCCGCGCTTGCTGAGGAGATCGGTATTTAATGGAGTTTTCACATGTTTCAGTGCTGCTGAAAGAAACGGTGGACGGCGCGTTCACAGACCCGAAGGGCGTTTACGCGGATCTCACCACCGGGGGCGGCGGTCACAGCCTTGAGCTTGCAAAGCGGCTGGACGGCGGCCGCCTGATATGCTTCGACCAGGACAAGGAGGCGCTGGAGGCTGCTGGGGAGCGGCTGAAGGGACTTCCTGTTACGCTTGTCCGGAGCAATTTCTGCGAAATGAAGTCGGTGCTGGCTGACCTCGGGATAAAAGAACTGGACGGCATAATCGCCGATCTGGGCGTGTCCTCTCATCAGCTCGATACTGCGGAGCGGGGATTCTCGTTCCACAACGACGCACCGCTTGATATGCGCATGAGCGGGGAGGGTCTTTCCGCCCGCGACGTGGTGAACGAATACGACGAGGGGGAACTCGCCAAGATTCTGTTCGACTACGGCGAAGAAAAATTCGGGAACCGGATAGCAAGAGGCATAGTAAACGCCCGGCTCACCGCCCCGATCGAGACCACCGGGCAGCTTGCTGAGATAATCAAATCGAGCGTTCCGGCGGCGTACCGCAGGGAAAAGAACCCCTGCCGCAAGAGCTTCCAGGCGATAAGAATAGAGGTCAACCATGAGTTGGACGTGCTTGAAACGGCGCTGACAGACGGTTTCGACGTGCTGAAGGTCGGCGGGAGAATGTCCGTTATCACATTTCATTCCCTTGAGGACAGGATCGTTAAGAACCGCTTCAAGGAGTTCTGCACGGGCTGCACATGCCCGCCGGAGTTCCCGGTGTGCGTATGTGGAAGGAAGCCGGTGGGCAGACTTGTGGACAAGAAGCCGATAACAGCTTCGCCGGAGGAGCTGGAAAGAAATCCGCGCAGCAGAAGCGCAAAGCTCAGAATTATAGAGAAGATCCGCAGAAGCCCTCTTGAGGACTGACGGATAACAGAAACGCAAAACAGCCCGGCATGACCGGCGCAGCAAAAGAAGGAGGGTGAGCCTATGCTTCCCGAAACTGACAGATCAAACCTCGCATACGACCTTTCCATGTACGACAATGCGGCGCGCCGCGAACAGGAGCGTGAGCAGGAAAGGGAAAGAGAACGCAGGGCAAGGCAGATCAAAATGAATATGCATTCGGTTTCGCGCAGCGGTTCGAAGCTCAAGCTCTTTGCCGTGACCGCGGTGGCGCTGGGAGCTTTGTGGGCGGTGAACGTCCAGTTCACGAAGGTAGACGATATCGCGAGAAAGGTCGAGGATCAGAGGGCTCTGCTTGCAGAGGCGCAGGAGGAGAATTCGCTGCTCCAGAGCAGGCTCGACAGCAAGGCGAACATCAGCTATATCGAGGAATACGCCGCAAACGAGCTTGGCATGGCAAAGGTCACTAACTCACAGATCAACTACCTTGATGTGAACACGGAAAACCTTATCGAGGTCACTCCGGAGAACAACGGAAGCATTTTCAGCGCCGTTGCCGACTGGTTCGGTGATCTTCTGGAATACATTGGTTTCTGAAGGCATAATATAGAGGTGACAGGACATCGGGACACGCTGTCCGTTCTCTATACTCTGCCGGCAACGGACTTTAACGGCAAGGTCGGCTTGTTATGCGCTGTGCGGCGGGACTGCACAGCCACGCAGCCCGGCTTTGCTTTTTGTTTTATTGGCACGTACTTTTCTGACTGGAGGTCAACAGCTTCATGAAAATCAAAAATGCAGCAAAAAAAATCGGCAGCGCTATCTACGAGATGGAGCAGAAAAGCGCTGAGAAGCCGCGTATACTTGGCTCCAGCCAGAAGCAGATAATCTTTCTGGTGCTGATAATCATTTTCTCGTTCTGGGTGGGCTACAAGCTGCTGAGCTACTCCATCCTGGACGGCGACAAGTGGCGCATGATGGCAACCGACCAGCAGCTTTCATCGGTGGTCATAAAGGCGAACCGCGGCTCCATCTACGACGCCAACGGAACCACCCTCGCGCAGAGCTCCACCGTGTGGGACGTCACCATCTCCCCGCACAACATCGATCTTTCCAACACGAAAGCCAAGGAGCAGTACGACATCAAGGCGAAGGCGCTAATTGAAAAGGGCGAAACTCCCGAGCCGTACGTTGACCGCGCCGAGCTGATATCACAAAAGCTATCCGAGCTGCTGGGCGTTGACTATTCCAAAATCAAGACCGCGTGCGCAGATACCACCAAGCAGTACTACATGGTGAAGCGCAAGGTCGAGAAGCCCGAGGCGAACGAGATAACCGCGTTCATGAACGAGAATGGTCTGAACTCCGACGATATCTACCTCTGGCCGACCTCCAAGAGATACTACCCCAACGATTCGCTGGCGTCGAACATAATCGGCTTCACGAACTTTGACGGCGACGGCGTTTACGGTCTTGAGGCGTACTACGACGACTACCTCAGCGGCACCGACGGCAAGGCGGTATACGCGGTAGCCGCCGACGGCAGGAAGCTCCAGAATTCCAGCGACGCGTACTACTCAGCCGTGGACGGCTACAGCCTGGTGCTCACGCTGGACGAGGTGCTCCAGCACTACCTTGAAAAGAACCTGGAGCTGTGCGTTTCCCAGCACCAGGTAATAAACCGTGCCTGCGGTATCATAATGAACTGCAATACCGGAGCCGTCCTCGCGATGGCGACCGCTCCCAGCTTCGACCTGAACAACCCGTCCGAGCTGAAATCCAGCTTCGACCTCCAGACCCTCGCCGAGATGAAGGAATCCGGCGCCACCGAGGAGGAGCTCGACGCCAAGGAAGCCGCATTCCGCGAGCAGCAGTGGAAGAACAAGGCTATAACCGAGCTGTACTACCCCGGTTCCGTTTTCAAGACCGTCACCTGCGCCAGCGCCCTCGAGGAGGAGGTCGTTTCGCTGAATTCCACGTTCCACTGCGCGGCTTACGAGATGGTCGCGGGAACCAAGATCAAGTGCTGGTCAAGCTACGGCCACGGTACGCTCACGCTCCAGCAGGCGGTAACAAAGTCCTGCAACCCTAGCTTTATCCAGATAGGTCAGCTTCTCGGAAAGGATAAGTTCTGCGACTACTTCGAGGCGTTCGGCTTTACAGAACCTACCGGCATCGACCTACCGGGCGAATCCGGAAGCCTTTATGTTTCAAGGGAGAACATGGGTCTTGTCGAGCTTGCTTCCTCAAGCTTCGGTCAGACCAACAAGGTAACTCCGCTCCAGATGACCACCGCGCTGTGCGCCATCGTCAACGGCGGCTACCTGGTAACTCCGTACGTAGTGGACAAAATGCTTGATTCCGACGGAAACGTCGTAAAGACCACCGAGACCCGCATAAAGCGCCAGGTCATCTCCGAGGAAACCTCCGTGCAGATGCGCCAGATACTTGAGACTGTAGTTAACGAGAACGGCGGCAGCAACGCGTACATAAACGGCTACCGTATAGGCGGCAAGTCCGGTACAACTGAGAAAATCGACGAATACAACAAGCTCAAGGCCGAGACCGGCGTGGATCATATGACATATGTTCCGTCCTTCGCGGCGTTCGCCCCGGCTGACGACCCTCAGATAGTAATGCTGGTAATGGCGGACACCCCGACCGGTACGCAGTACTACGGAAGCGCGGTCGCTGCCCCGGTAGTTTCGGCGGTGTTCAAGGAGGGTCTGCCCCACCTTGGAATTTACCCGACCTACACTGCGGAGGAGCTTGCAAAGATGGACGCTGCGGTGCCGTACGTAATGGGCATGGAGGCTCAGCGTGCGGAGGCAAAGCTCAATGCGGAGGGCTTCGAGGTGCGCTATGTCGGCGACCCGGCAAGCGGCGCCACCGTTTCCACGCAGATACCCGCTTCGGGAAGCAGTATCCCGAAGGGCTCCACTGTGGTGCTGTACCTCGGCAATGAATACGACCTGGAATCCGCGGTCATTCCGGACGTTACCGGCATGACGGTCTCCCAGGCGAACGAGGCGATAACCAACGCGGGATTCAACATCAAGATATCCGGCGGAGCTGCGGAGAACGCCAACGCGGTGGCTTCCGTGCAGTACCCTGTGGGCGGTACCGACGGCTACAAGGGAAATGTCGTGGAAGTAACGTTCCAGGTCAACGGATATTCAGACTGACGGAGGCGAGGTCATGACTTTAGGACAGCTTTTCAGCGGTATCACGGATATACCGCAGGAATTAACGGAGCGCGTCGTATCAGGCGTGACCTCCGACAACCGCGAGGTGGAGTCGGGGTTCCTGTTCGTGTGCGTAAAGGGCAGGAGCTTCGACGGCCACAGCGTGGCGGCGTCAATGCTCGAAAAGGGCGCGTGCGCCGTCGTGACGGAGCGCCCGCTGGGACTTCCGGCGGAGATATGCGTGAATGAGAGCCGCAGATTATATCCGGAGCTGCTCTCGGCGTTCTACGGCAGACCCACTCAGAAGCTCTGCCTGGGCGCGGTCACCGGCACCAACGGCAAGACCACCACGGTGAACCTCTGCGCGCAGATAACAAGGGCGCTGGGTCATCAGACCGGAGTTATCGGCACGGTTGGCTGCGACACCGGAAAGGGACTTCAGTACTCCCACGACGGCCCACCCACCACTCCGGAGCCGCGGAAGCTGTACCAGCTGTTCCGCGAGATGGCGGATATCGGCACGGAGTACTGCTTCCTGGAGGCAAGCTCCATGGCGCTGGCGCAGCACCGCTTCGCTGCTGAGAGCTTTGCGGTGGGGGCGTTCACGAATTTAACGCAGGATCACCTCGACTACCACGGCACGATGGAGGAGTACTACCTCGCAAAGCGAATGCTCGCGGATATGTCGAGGACCATGGTGATCAATATCGACGACGAGTACGGAAGGCGCACCGCGGATTACTGCCGCATGAGCGGGATCCAGGCGGTGACAACGAGCGTGAATACGTCCGGAGCCGATTACTTCGCGGAGTTCATCAGACTGCACCCGCACGGCGCGGAATTCCTGCTGACCTGCCCGGAGAAGCAGAAAAGCTGGGTCGCGAAGATACCGCTGACCGGGCTTTACAACGTCAGCAACGCGGTGCAGGCGGCGGTGATGTGCCGCATGATGGGCTTCCCGATGGAGGACGTGCTGGCGGCTCTGGAGAAGTCACCGGGAGTGTCCGGGCGGCTCGAGACGATTTACCAGGGGAAGTTCACGGTTATCCGGGACTACGCCCATACCGGGGACGGCCTGGAGAAGCTGCTGTCTACCCTCCGACCGCTGACGAAGCGGCTCACTGCGGTATTCGGTGCGGCGGGAGAGCGCGACTCCAGTAAGCGTCCCGAAATGGGAAGGATAGCGGCGAAGTACGCCGACAGGCTCATAATAACCACGGACAACCCGCGTCACGAACCCCAGCAGCAGACCATCGACGACGTGCGCCGAGGAGTCCCCGCGGACAAGGAGTGCGAGGAGTTCGTCGACCGTAAGGCTGCGATATACCGCGCGCTTGAAACGGCTCAGCCCGGGGAGCTTATAGCGCTCTGCGGCAAGGGGCACGAGGATTACCAGGCGATAGGGGACGAGAACGTCCCGTTTAACGAGCGTGAAATAGTTCTGGACTGGCTGAAAAGCCGCGGAATAATATAAGGCGGTGCGAAATGTTTACAACAGTTGAAATTGCAGAGGTCACCGGGGGAAAGCTCCTCGGCGGCAGCGTTACGGTTACGGGAGTTTCCACGGACACCCGCACGATAGCTCCGGGAATGCTCTTTGTTGCGATAAGGGGCGAGAGCTTCGACGGCAACGACTACGTCGGCGCGGCGGCTGAAAAGGGCGCGGCTGCGGCGATATCCGACCGGAGCTCCGGCGCGGACGGATATTCCATTCCGGTGATTCTGGTGGAGGACAGCCGCGCGGCTCAGCTTGCGCTTGCCCGCTACCACCGCGAACGTTTTCCGCTGAAGCTGGTCGGCGTGACCGGAAGCGTGGGAAAGACCTCCACGAAGGATATGGTGTACGCGGTGCTTTCCGCGAAGTACACCACGCTCAAGACCGAGGGGAACTTCAATAACGACATCGGGCTTCCGCGTACGCTTTTCCGGCTCAACGAGAGCTACGGCGCGGCGGTCATCGAAATGGGAATGTCCGGTCTGGGGGAGATAAGCGTGCTTTCGAAGGCGGCGGCTCCCGACATCTGCATTATAACGAACATCGGCTGGTGCCACATCGAAAACTTAAAGACACGCGAAAATATCCTGAAGGCAAAGCTCGAGATACTCGACGGCGCTTCTGCGGAGGCTCCGCTGATACTCAACGGCGACGACGAGTTTCTGAAAACAGTGGATATCCCGGGCAGGAAGATAGTCCGGTACGGCAGGGGAGATAACTGCGGCGTCCGGGCGGAGGATATCATCCAGACCGCAGACAATCAGGAATTCACGCTGGTTTACGGCGGCAAGAGGTATAACGCGAAGCTCCCGGTGGTCGGAGAGCACCATGTTATGAACGCGCTCGCGGCGTTCGCTGCGGGGATAGAGGCGGGCATGACGGCTGAGGAGATAATTCCGGCGTTCCTGCGCTACGAGGCTTCCGGAATGCGCCAGCGGATTGAAAAGCGCGGCGATATCACCGTGATACTGGACTGTTACAACGCAAGCCCGACCTCGATGGAAAGCTCGCTTTCCGTGCTGGGCGGCATGGAGTGCTCCGGCAGGAAGTGCGCTGTGCTCGGCGATATGCTGGAGCTTGGCGAGATGTCCGCGCAGCTCCACGCCGGGGTGGCTGAATACATCACGAAAAATGCCGACTGCGCGTTCCTTTACGGCGCGGAGATGGCGAACTGCCGCGAGGCGCTGGAACGCTCCGGCTTTGAGGTACATCATTCCACGGATAAGGCGGCGCTCACGGCGGAGCTGCTGAGCTGGCTGCGTCCGTGTGACATCGCGCTGTTCAAAGGAAGCCGCGGCATGCGCATGGAGGAGATCGCCGAAAAGGTGAAATAAAAACAAAGGGGAAGAGTTATGGTTATCTGGATCAGCGTTATCGCTGCGGTTCTGGCGTTCGGGCTGACTTGGCTGGCGGGGGTGTGGTTCATTCCGTTCCTTCACAAGCTGAAATACGGTCAGACGATACTTGATATAGGTCCCAAGTGGCACAAGGCAAAGAAGCAGGGAACTCCCACGATGGGCGGTATCATGTTCATCATCGCTGTGAGCGTGTGCTTCGCCTGCGCGGTGATACTGTTCGGCCCGCTCGGCGGGAAGAATTTCGCCGGCGAGGACAGGCAGGAGCTTGTGCGCGCGGTCTCCGGGCTGATAATGGCTGTTATGTTCGGCTTCATGGGATTCCTCGACGACTTCATCAAGGTCAAGAAGAAGCACAACGAGGGTCTCACCGTAATGCAGAAGATCGTCATTCAGGTGCTGATAATCGCGGCATACTTCGCAACGCTTTACCTCAGCGGAATGACCCGCACAGCGATACTGTTCCCCTGGGGCTGGACCTGGGAGCTTGGGTGGCTCTACTACCCGATAATGGGCGTTGTTATTCTCTACCTCGTCAACGCCGTGAACCTCACCGACGGCATCGACGGGCTGTGCTCCTGCGTTACCGTGGTTTACATGGCGGCGTTCGCCTGCATTTCCGGTATTCTCGGAATGTACTGTGAGACGCTTCTCGCGCTGCTGACCGCCGGAGGCTGCATAGGCTTCCTGATGTGGAATTTTCCGCCGGCTAAGGTGTTCATGGGCGATACCGGCTCGATGTTCCTGGGCGGCGTTGTGTGCGCGCTGGGCGTAGGCTGTGGAGTGGAGTTCCTCATGCTGATGGCGGCGCTGGTCTACATCTGCGAGGCGCTTTCGGTGGTTATTCAGGTGACTGTGTTCAAGATAACCAAGAAGATTTACCACACCAAAGAGGGCAAGCGGCTGTTCAAGATGACGCCTATCCATCATCATTTTGAACTCAGCGGCTGGAGCGAACTCAAGATAGACGTCGTATTCTCTCTTACCGCAGCGGTACTCGGCGCGGGCGCCGTACTGCTTGCGATGAACATGTTTGCAAGATGACAGGAGGTCACGATGGCAGTAGGTCATAACACCGGGGCTGTCCGGGAGAATCCCGGCATGCCGCGCGAGCGCGGAAAGCGAAGGGAGCGTCCGCCGGAAAAGAAAAAGATCGGCTTCTTTCACGATAAAACGGCAGGCGCGGTAGACATGCCAATGCTGGTCATCACGCTGGTGCTGCTGGTTCTGGGTATCACGATGATGTTCTCCGCCAGCCATGCGCTTTCCTACCGCGACAACGGCGGCGACTCCTATCAGTACGCCACGAGGCAGCTCTTTTTCGCGGGCGCCGGACTGATCGCGATGTTCTTTCTGAGCCTGGTGGATTACCGCATATTTATCCGCGAGTGGCACCCGAAGCTGTTCGGCAAGGTACGCACCATCACGCTCTCGCATGTGGCTCTGGTGGTCTCGCTCGGACTTACAGCCCTTGTAATCCCATTCGGAATAAGGAATATCGCAGACGGTCCGAAGCGCTGGCTTCCTATCCCGGGAGGCTCCTTCCAGCCCTCGGACGTGCTTAAATTCGGACTGATAATCTGGCTCGCCTGGTACGTTTCGAAGAACTACCAGAAAATGCGGCATTTCGTCACCGGACTGCTGAAACCCGGTCTGGTGCTCGGCGTGATAGTCGTGCTGCTGATGCTGCAGCCGCACCTTTCCTGCGTTATCATCATGGGAGTTATCTTCATCGTGATGATACTGGTCGGCGGCGCGAATCTCCGGCAGGTGCTGACCTGCGCCGCGATAGGAATTCCGTGTATACTCCTGCTCATGCAGGTGTCCGGATACAGCTACTTCTGGGAGCGCCTTACCATGGACCCGCTCGCCGACCCATCCGACACGACCTACCAGACCTACCAGGCGATACTGGCGATAGGCTCCGGCGGACTGTGGGGCAAGGGCTTCGACCACTCCACGCAGAAGTACTACTACCTCCCGGAGGCGCAGAACGACTTCGTTTACGCCATCTGCTGCGAGGAGTTCGGCTTTATCGGCGGAGCGCTCATCATTCTGCTGTTCATCATCTTCCTGCTTCGCGGATTCTACATCGGCAGGAAGTCTCAGGACCGCTTCGGGCTTATGCTCGCGACCGGTATCTCGCTTCAGGTCGGTGCGCAGGCTCTGTTCAATATCGGCGTTAACGTGTGCGCGCTCCCGAATACGGGTATATCGCTGCCGTTCTTCAGCTACGGCGGTACGGCGCTGTTCGTGCTCCTGTGCGAGATAGGCGTGCTTCTTTCGATATCAAGACGTGCAAATCTGAATTAATGGGGGAACTGAAATGAAGGCTATATTCGCAGCCGGCGGCACCGCCGGACATATCAACCCGGCGCTTGCCATCGCCGATAAGCTCAAGAGCGTATTTCCTGACGCGGAGATAATGTTCATCGGAACTCCGCAGGGCATGGAAGCCCGCCTCGTGACCAAAGCGGGCTACAACTTCACGCCGGTGGAAATGGCGGGATTCCAGCGCCATATCTCGATACAGAACATCGGGCGCAACGCGAAGGCGGCGTATCTGTACTTCTTCGCGGCAAAGCGCGCCGTCCGGAAGATACTCAAGGAATTCCAGCCGGATATCGTTATCGGCACCGGCGGATACGTCACCGGGACGGTGCTCGGTCAGGCGGCGGCTCTCGGGATAAAGACCGTCACCCACGAGAGCAACTCCTACCCGGGCATGGCGACGAAAATGCTCGCGAAGAAGGCCGACAAGGTGCTGCTGGCAACTGCCGACGCCGAGAAGTACCTCAGCAGCACGGAACACTGCGTAGTCACAGGAAACCCGCTGCGCTCCAACATCAAGATAGAGGAGCGCTCCGCCGCCAGGAAGCGGCTGGGTCTGCCGGATCAGTTCACGATACTCTCGTTTGGCGGAAGCCTCGGAGCTAACCGCATAACCGAGGCGGTCGCGGAGCTCATCGCCTGGGAGGAAAAGACCGGCGGCATAAATCACATACATTCCTACGGCGGCAAGGGAAAGGAGCTGTTCTACTCCGCGCTGGAGCAGAGCGGAGCACACGAGGACAAGTCGAAGCACATATTCCGGGACTACATCGACAATATGTACACCTGCATGTGCGCGGCTGACCTGATAATCTCCCGCGCCGGAGCAATGACCATCACCGAACTGATGGCGATAGGCAGGCCGGCGGTACTGGTACCATACCCGAACGCGGCTGAGAATCATCAGTACTACAACGCGCTGACTCTCAGCAACGCGCACGCCGCGATACTTATTGAGGACAAGGATCTCACCAAGGCTAGGCTGGTGGAGGAGGTCTCCGAGCTTTACAACGACCGCGGCAGGCTGGCGCTTATGGAGGAGAACTCCCGCCGCAGCGCAAAGAACGACGCCGCAGACCGTATCCTGGGCGAGATAATCGACCTGCTCGGCAAGGAAAAGTTCGAGAACCAAGGAAGCACTGATTAAATCACGCCTGACGGCTTGGCACGCATTTTGCTTGCATCTTTTCCGTTATATTGCACAATTCGTCCTAGCAAGGCGTGTCTCCCCCGGTGGGGGAGGTGTCACGGAGTGACAGAGGGGCTGACCGACAGACCAGCCTTGCGTCGCTAATTGTTGACTTGAAAGCGCTTACGCTTCCGTCAACAATTCCTCATTGTACAATCTGACGGAAAATCTGCGGCGCAATCTGCGCACCAGATTTAATCAGCACTTCCTTAATCACAAAATAACACCTCCCGCATACTATGGAAACACAGTAATGCAGGAGGAGATGATCATATGGCAAACTGCCAGAAGCTCGTCGTTAACGGCGGGCGGCGGCTGGAGGGCGAACTCAGGGTGCACGGAGCAAAGAACAGCGCGCTCCCGCTGCTTGCGGCGTGTGTGCTGGCGCACGGCGAATGCGTTCTGCATAACTGCCCGGAGCTTACCGACGTGGACGCGGCGTGCAGGATACTTTCCTGCCTTGGGTGCAGGTGTACCCGCAGCGGCGACACGGTGTGCGTGGACGCCTCCAACGTCTGCGGCAATGAGATACCAGACAATTTGATGCGGGAAATGCGGTCGTCCATAGTGTTCCTGGGGGCGGTCCTCGGGAGGACGCGCCGCTGTAAGCTGACTTTCCCGGGCGGCTGCGAGCTTGGCGCAAGACCTATCGACCTGCACCTCGCCGCGCTCCGGGACATGGGCGTCACGATAAGCGAGGAGCACGGCTGGCTGGAGTGCACGGCGGCTGGAGGTATCCGCGGCGGGAGCGTAACGCTTTCGTTCCCGTCGGTGGGAGCTACGGAGAACATAATGCTCGCGGCGGTTACAGCGTCCGGCCGCACCGAGATACACAACGCCGCCCGGGAGCCTGAGATAATCGACCTGGCGGAGTTCCTGGTGAAATGCGGCGCGAAAATAACCGGCGCCGGCGGCAGCACCATCTGCGTCGAGGGCGTATCACGCCTTTCCCCCGCAGAGCACACGGTGATCCCCGACCGCATAGTTGCGGGGACGTACCTCTGCGCGGCGGCGATGACCCGGGGCGAGCTGATACTTACGCGGTGCGAGCCGTCGCATATGACGGGATTCCTCCCGGTGCTGGAGAGCATGGGGTGCCGTATCTACCCCTACGGCGGCGGAAAGCTGTACGTCAACTGCCCCAGGCGGCTGAACGCTCCGCCGACCATACGCACGATGCCCTATCCCGGATTCCCGACGGATATTCAGGCGCTGTTCACGGCGGTGTGCTCCGCGGCGGAGGGCACCGCCGTGTTCGTGGAGACGATATTTGAGAACCGCTACCGGCACATTCCGGAGCTTATACGGCTCGGGGCGTCGATAAAGGTCGAGGGCAGGGTCGCGGTCGTGCAGGGCGTTGAGCACCTCTCCGGCGCGAAGCTCTGCGCGGGGGAGCTGCGCGGAGGCGCGGCGCTGGTCACGGCGGCTCTGGCGGCTGAGGGAACCAGCGAGATAACCGGCGTGGGGTACATCGACCGGGGCTACGAAAGCATTGAAAAGGCGCTGCGTTCAGTCGGCGCGGATATTTCCCGGGTAGGGCAGCAAAGCAGAAATTAACGGAGGAGTAAAAGCATGGGCAGTAAAAAACCAGCGGCGCGGGGTGGAAGCGCTCAGCGTAGGAGACCCCCTAAGAGCGCACAAAATGTGCAGAACACACGCATTCAGCACACCCAGAACAGATCAGCACAGGAACGCACCGCCCGTCCGCAGGGAGCTCCGCCGCGAAGCGCCGCCCGCAGACCGGCTCCGCAGCCTGACAGGGCGCAGCGCAGGCGCACTGACCGCGCGATAAACCAGGCGACAGTTCACCGGAGCGTAAAGGGCAGGCGGCGCGGAAGCCGCGGCGGGAACTACATAATGTACTATATCCTGGCGGCAATAATAATAATCATCGTTCTGGCGGTGCTGTCGAATACGGTGCTGTTCAACTGCACCTCCATCGAGGTAGAGGGAAATTCTCGCTACACTGCGGAGCAGATAATAGCTCCGTCGGGGCTTGAGACCGGGCAGAACCTGCTGCACATCGACTCCGGCGACGCTGAGAAGCGTATCTCAGCTGCCCTCACTTATATAGATATGGTAGATGTCAGCAAGGTATTCCCGACGAAGATAAAAATTACCGTCAAGGAGGCGGAAAAGTGGTTCCTGGTGAGCCAGGACGGAGTTACCGCGGCGGTTTCCCGAATGGGCAGAATAGTGGAGCTCGGCTCGGAAAGCGGGCTTCCGACGATCGTCGGCTACGACGCGGTGGAGCTTACTCCGGGAGCGACCCTGACCTCCAGCGAGAACGGAAAGACGCAGCTCCCGCTTCAGATCCTCGAAAAGGCGGAGCACTGCGGGATAACCGGAATAACCCGTGTGAATCTCACCGACAGATTTGACATCAGCGTCGACTGCGGCGATAATATAACGCTCCAGCTCGGCGGTATCGCGGATATCGACAGCAAGTTCGCGGTAGGCGCGGAGGTCCTCCAGTATGAGCAGGCGAACGTCACAATAAACCTGAAGAACCCGAATAAGCCGTCTGCAAAGGATAAGATAGTATCGGCGGCGCTCCCGTCGCTGAGCGGCACTGCGGAATCCACAGGAGAATCCACTGCGGAAGCGGCGGGCACCTCCGAACCGGCGGAGTGATTCTGCCGGAAAAATACCCGGCGGGTGAATAATTTGTCAAAATATTTTTTAAAAAACAGTTGCAATTATTTGTTGTATCTGTTATAATATTAAGTAGTATTATATTTGCGTATCATGCGTCTAAAAATTTGGAGGGAAAAAGACATGGCATTTGAAATAGATACACACGATGATGAGTTCGTGATGGACGACGATTTCGAGGACCAGACCAAAATAATGGTCATCGGCGTCGGCGGCGGCGGCGGAAACGCAGTCAGCCACATGGTCGAGGGGGATATGACCGGAATTGACTACGTTGTTGCCAACACTGATGTCAAGGCGCTCCGCTCCAAAGACGGAAGCAGAATGCGCCGTATCCAGATCGGCAAGAAGCGCACCAGAGGTCAGGGCGCTGGCAATAACCCTTCTGTTGGTCAGGATTCCGCGGAGGAGAACCGCGACGATCTCAAGAACGTAATGGAGAGCGAGTCCATGGTGTTTATCGCTGCCGGAATGGGCGGCGGCACCGGTACGGGCGCGGCTCCTGTAGTTGCTTCCATCGCGAAGGAAATGGGCAAGCTGACTGTTGGCGTTGTCACCAAGCCGTTCGCGTTTGAAGGTCAGGCTAAGATGAACCAGGCTCTCAAGGGCATTGCAGAGATGAGAAAGTACGTTGACTCCCTCATTGTTATCCCTAACGAGAGAGTCAAGGAGATATCCAACGCAAAGCTCAGCATGGCTGACGCGTTCAAGGCGGTAGATAACGTGCTTTACAAGGCGGTAAAGAGCATTTCCGACCTCGTAAAGGGCGTAGGCTTCATCAGCCTTGATTTCGCGGACGTTACCATGGCGCTGAAGGATTCCGGAATCGCTCACATGGCGATAGGTCAGGGCAAGGGCGACAACAAGAACGCCGACGCGCTCGACCAGGTGCTCCACAGCCCGCTGCTTGAGACTTCCATCAGCGGCGCGCGCAGACTGCTTATCAGCATTGGCATTCCGATGACGACCTCCGCAGACGAGGTAGACATCATCGCCACCGAGATAACCAAGAACGCGGCTCCCGACGCGGAGATCAAGATGGGTATGCAGTTCGACGACAACCTTGCCGAGGACGAGGTTTCCATCATCGTTATCGCTACGGACTTCCTCGACGATGAGCACGGCGAGGCTGAGGCTCAGCCCGCTCCGGCATCTCAGCCGGCGGCTTCTTCTGACGCAGTGTTCGGTGCCACAATGCATAAGCCCGTTTACGACGGCACCGACGCAGACATCGATAAGCTCATCAACCTGCTCAACAACAATAATAACTGATCGAAGTCACGAATGTTTCGGCGGTCATAATGAACAGAACAAAATCGAACATTCCGGAAATCCACGTCGGTAAGGCGTGGGTTTCCGTTTGTTTTACAGTTGGAACAACAAAGCCGGGATAAGTGTGCATAAATTTGTGAAACATTATAAAGTTGCTGAAATCCCTTGCATTTTTCCGGGATTTGTTATACAATAGTTATATGTGGCAGTATATATTGCCGCACGTATAGAGATATATTGGAGGACAAAAGATGTTTAGAAAATTCAGAAAAGCCGTTGGGTGTATTATCGCCGCAGCGGTCATGACAGTCGTATCGGTAACGGCCTCGGCTGATTACATATACGACCTTAAAAACACTGACCTTCTCGACGAGATAATGGCGTCAGACTACGAGATCTACGGCACGGAGGGCAGATTCACCGCGACCGTCGGCGACAGCACCGAGGAAAAGTATGTTTCCCTGCGCTTCAAGCTGTTCAACGAGTACCTTGACCAGGAATTCTGGGAGTCCGACAACGCGAGAGTCTCCGTTGACGTAAAGCTAGAGACCGCCGGAAAGGACGTTATCGCATGTATCCCCGGCTTCAACAACAAATGGGGCTGGGTGAACCCGTCCGACTACACACCGCTGAAGTCCGGCGAGTGGGTGACTGTAACTGAGAAGGCTTCCCATTTCCACGAGGAATTCGCGAAGGGACAGCCCGCTTACCTGATGTTTCAGGTAAGGACCAACTGGGGTTCGCCTTCACAGGGCGAGATCACGGTTGCCGTGAGAAACTTCCGCATTATTGACGACAAGTCCGCTCAGACTACCGCCGAAACCACCACGCAGACCACCACGACGACCAAGCCCGAGGAAACCTCAGTTCCCGAGGAGACGTCCACAACACCCGAAGAGACTTCAGCTCCCGACGCTGCGACCGCAGAGCCTGCGAACACCCTCGACACCGAGGGCGTTTCCGCTGAGACACCTGCGACTGAGCAGGCAGGCACAAAGGAGCAGACCGAGGAAGCCGCAGTCACCGAGCCAACGGAGCCTTCCGGCACCAGCAGCACTCCCGCCGAGACTGCCGCGACAACTATCCGCACTGCAGCGACCGAGGCGACCTCTTCCGCGATAAATTACGGTCAGCTCTACGCTGAGCCTGAATCCCCGGTAATGCTCATTGTTATCATCGTGGGTGTTGCAGTTGTAATAGTCGTTGGTGCTATCATCGGTTACATGATCTACAGAAAGAAGAAGTTCTATTGATAGGCTTCTGAAGCAGGAGGGAATATATGAACTCAAAGGCAGCAAAAAACCGCAGTTTCATGGATACTCTGGTCGCGCTTTTCAAGAATGTCTGGCTCAAGCGGGGCGTAGCTCTGCTCTGCTGGGGGTATACCGGGCTTCTTATCTGGATAGCGTGGCTCAACGGCGCGTTTTTTCTCGAGTATGAGAACCCCACATCGCTTTTCGTGGTGTACGTGTTTGTGAATATCGCCGCCCTGGCTCTGCTCATATATACCCGCCGTCAGGTCATCACGCAGGTAAATGTCATGATACTTCCGCCGGTGGTGTTCGCTACGTTCCTGCTTGCGTTCGGAAACTGGTATATGATACTCCCGCCGCTGGTGGTCCTGGTCGCGATGTTCTTCATCTGCACCGCCAACGAGACGCTCAAGACCGTACTGGGTACGATGTACCTCCTGATGTACGTGATCGGCGCGGCGGCTTACATCACCATCACGCTACTCATGGGCAAGATAACCCTTGCCGGAGTAGACCTCGACCTGCGCGACCGTAACTATGAGGTGCTTTCCGCCGACGGTCAGTACCGTATCGTGCGCTACGTCGACAAGCCCACCGGAGAGCGCCGCACTGCCAGCTACTACGTCGAGGATATCTCCAAGGACAAGAAGATACCCTTCGGCAGCGCGAAGCGTGTGCTCGGAAGCGGCTGGGTAGTCACCGCGAAGTACACCAGCAAGTCAGACTCCCCTGTGTCCTGGGTGACTAAAACAGTGGACGGAAAGAAAGTTGAAATGCTCAGCGTCGATGGCACATTAAAGGAAAACCCCTACCTTGTGGTGGAGGTCTCCGCGACCGAGGAGCTTGAGGAAAGCTCCGTGCCGATAACGCTTTACTATGGAACAGAGGACGCTTCCTCACAGGGAAGCTCCGCAGAAGCGCAGACCGCAGAATGACAAAGGAGCCTTGAATTGGAAAGAGTTCTCAATTTAGCAGGGAAGAACAGCAGCGAGATATTTCAGCTTCGCTATCCCTATTCGCTGCTGACGTTCTGCGATTACGACCTGTCGTATTTTGCCGAAAACGCCATCGCAGTCTGCGACGAAGCGCTCCGCTCAGGCACGCTCGACGCGGACCGCGCAACGGATCTTCGCAACTCCCTGAAAAACATGCACGTCTGGATAGAGCATAACCTCCGCACGGTGTACGATAAGATCGTGCTGGACTGCTGGATAGACTACGTATGCCGCAGGGACAACATCGGCACCGCCGCGCTGTGGAACCGCTTCATAGACTGCAAGACCACGTTTGAAAAGGCGGTTTTCGTAAGGCTCTGCGAGTACCGCTACAACAAAGGTATCAATGAATGGCTGAACCTTGTAAGAGTGCAGGATTACGCAAAGAGCAAGGTTTATTTTCTGTTTTCACGCGAGATTTCCGGCGTAGAAGAGGCAAATGCCCGGAGGAACTACTTTGACCTTATGTTCAGCGTCACGGCGCGGGAGCTTGGCTGCCGCCTCGAGGACCTGGGCGTAACTCAGGTGTTTTCCACCGGCAGGGTTCCTTCTGCGCCTTTTATGTATCCTAATATTTCCAAGGACATAATCAAAAACCTGCTTCCAGATTTCGATTACAACGATGATTACTCGGACATCGGCTCGTATGAGTGCCTGTCCGACCAGATAGCGATGGACGCGTTTTCGCACATGAAGGCGGGTCTGGCGCAGGAACTTTCCAGCTACAATATGTCGCGCTCAGCGATGGAGCATACGCCGATGAGAGTGTACATGCCGTGCGGTCTGAAAGCGGTGGTCGACCTTGAGATAGACGCGCTCATTGAAAGCGGCGGCTGGCTCACGAGGTGCAAGCGCTGCGGAAGGTACTTCGTGCGCGACGGGGAGCACACTGAGGAATACTGCTCGCTTCCCGTGCCGAACGGCAAAACCTGCCTGGAGCTGTACGAAATGGAGCACCCGCGCAGCCTGGTAACTCCCGAAGCGGAGAAGCTGTGCAGCGAGATAACCGACGAAATGTACGGCCGCGTCGCCTCCGGCTCGATGAGCCTGAAGGAGTACGAAAGCTGGAAGCAGTACCTTGAAGCGATGAAGGGGAAGGTCAACAACGGCGAGATACCTCCGGAGGATCTGACTGCGTTCGTAAATTACTCCCGCACAATGGATATTACACGGAGCAATCCGGTGTCCGAGGTGCCGAAGAGGGAGCCGGAGCGCTCGCAGGGACGCGTAGTCAAGCCGTTCGTGCCGGAGCGCATCAGCCGCAGCGACTTGGAGCGCAAGCCCGAGGAGCCGCAGTCCGAGCCGGTGGAGATCCCGAGACCGCAGCCCCGCCGCGAGGGATTTTTCACCTCGCCAAGCGTTGAAAGGCAGCGCCAGGGTAAGCCACCGGTGTCGCATATAATCCGCGCCGGGGAGCCCAGGGACTACCAGCCCCAGCCCGCGTTTGTTCCGGAGTATCCGCTGGGTGCTCAGGAGCCGGCGTTTGCGCCGGAAACCAGGGAGCCTGCTCGTGCCGAGGCACCGCAGTGGGCTTATCAGCAGCATAATGAGAATGTTCAGAGCGTTCCGAACGTTCCGAGCGCTCCGAATGCTCTCGGGTATACACAGAGCGCACCGAGGCAGTCAAGGGAGCAGGGCTTCACACCGTTTGCAGAACCTCCGCGCAGCGCGGAGCCGGAGATCCACCACATCGTAAGAGCCGCTGAGCCGCAGAGTACGTCGGAGCGCTATGAAGAGCCGAAGTTCGTTTCGTTCGGCGGAACCGAGTTCAGTTCTGATTTCGACGCCCCCGCCGCTGAGCCGGAAATTACGCAGGAGCCGCGTGACGCGTTTGAAGATTTCCAGCCGAAACCAGTTCCCGAGTGGGAAGAACCAGTGGAATCTGCTGAACCTTCCGAACCCCAGGAGGAGCCGTCTCAGCCCGAGCCAGTTACGGAGCCTGCGCCACGCCCCAAGGTGATAAAGAAGAACGCCGCGGCTATCTCAGCATACGGAAAGATCGCGGGAACTCCGCTTGCAAGAGCTGACGGCTACGAGGCGGTATCCCGTCCGGAGCCTGTGGAGCCGCTGGAGCCTGCGAAGCCCTCTGAGCCTGCGGATTCGCCAGCAGAGACGGAATCCGCCGAAAAGGACCCGTTCTGGGAGATAGGTTCGATATTCGACGTGCTGGAGCAGTCCGAAAACGACATGAGCCGCAGCTCGACAATGACTGCGCTCAGCGAGCCGGATTCCTCCGAGCCGCATGGAACAGCGTTTGAACGAGAATCAGCCCAGCCGTCTGAGCCGACAGAACCGGCTGAACGTCCCGCGCCGGCTGAGAAACCGGCGGCGAAGCGTACCGCGCACAGAAAGCCGCTACACCAGCCGGAGGTAATTTCCGCGCAGGCAGACTCAGGTGAAATGCGCCGCCAGCCCAAGAAGCGCAGTGCCCCGGCTGAGGCTCCGCAACCCGAGCCGAAGGCTCCGGAAGCGCACGCAGAGCCGCAGGAGATACCGTCGGGAATATGGACGGAGGAGCGCCACCTTTTCGATTCTGACGATCACGGAATGACTCCGCATGAGGAGCTGAACTTGCTCAAGGACAAGAAGCGCGGCAGGTCGAGCAAGACTCAGCGCCTTTTCGACGCGATAATGCGCGAGTCCGACGATAACCCCAATTTCCGCAAAAAGTAATTTAAGTGAATTTGCGCTTTTGCTTAGCTAAATAATCGTATAATACTACTTTACGGAAATTTTATTGTCAGAACTGTGAAAAATCTGTGATGTAATCGTTTGAAATTTGTATGATATTACAGTTGAAAAAAGGTTCGTAATATTATAAAATATATGTATGGACGTGCATGGATAAATATGCCGTTCGAGATTATTATGGAGGATTTTCTATCATGAAGATTACTAAGATTCTTGGTGCTGCTTCTGCAGCAGTAGTAAGCGCAGCCGTTATGGCAGCTTCCGCAGGCGCTTACGAAGCATTCCTGATGTACGCTTCTTCCGACTGGTCTGTACAGTGCATGGACGCTACATCTGAGAACGCTACTACAGCTGATGTTACCGGCGACGGTACATACACCGTTGCTATAAGCGGCTTTGAGTGGGAGGACGAGGAGACCGCTGAGATGGTTCCCGCTACCGCTACAGGCGCTACTGTATTCTGCGTAGATATCGACGGTCTTGCAAACGCACTTGGCTGCGGCAAGGACGCTGAGGGCTACGACGCTCTCCAGACTGGGGCTGAGAAGACGGCTTTCGCTCAGGCTGCTGGTCTGACCATCTCCGACGTAGTTATCACTGCTACAAACTCTGACGGCACTTCCACTGACATTGCTGTTGACGAGAGCAAGCTCTACTACGGCGACATCGAGGGCAACGGCAAGATCAGACTTGAGATCTACAACGCATACGGCGACACCTCTAAGGACGCTCCTATCGACGCTGCTGGCTTCTCCTTCGATGACACTCTGTCCGTAACCTTCACCATTTCTGGTACTGGCATGGGCGACGCTGCTGCTTCTGACGACAACGCTGCTGACGCTGCTACCGTTGACGCTGAGGCTCCTGCTGACAACGCTGCAGCTTCCGATGGCAAGGGTTCTCCTGACACCGGCGTTGAGGGTATCGCAGTAGTTGCTGGCGTAGCTGCTCTGGCTGCTGGCGCTGTTATCGTATCCAAGAAGAGAGGCTAATTTAAGCGCTCTTTGCTTGATACAAAAGCTCAATACTGAACGGCATCGCTTCGGCGGTGCCGTTTTTGCGTATGAGGGTCTTTTCACGTAATGGGCGAGTTTCAGAATTAAAATTGCTGATTCGATGAAAAATACGGAAATGTACAAATTGTCTGAAAAAAGTCCTTGACAAGATCGGTTCTTTGATGTAAAATATACATAGCGAAGGATCCGTGAGATGAATTGCGGCTTTGCAGAAAGGAATCAAAATGGCAGATAATGATAATGTGATCATCGACGAAAACGGCGAGTCTGTTACCATCAAGGACGATTCTGGGAAGCCCGCAGTTTTCCATTTCTTTGAGGAGACCTACATTCCCCTCGACGATGAGGACGGCGTTACTACAGAGTTCGAGTGTATCGCAAGCATGGAGTACGAAGGCGTGATTTATTACGCGCTGCTCCCTAAGCCGGAAAACGAGGACGACGAGCCGGAAGAGTTTGTAGTTCTGAAGGGCGAGGAAGACGGCGACGAGCTTCTGTTCTCCTCGATAGACTCCGAGGAAGAGAACCAGCGCATAGGGGAGCTTTTCCTGAAAGGTCTGTTCTCGATGGAAGAAATGGACGGCGGAGAAGACGATATCTTACAGTAATAATTCAGAGTATTCTGTAGATACTATTAAAGCTGACTTACTGCCTTGTTCGTGCGGATATGTTGTTATGAATCCGAACATGTTTTAATTGGGATCTCGACTCTGGCGGCGGATTGCAGACCTCCCGTACTGCGGAAGATAGGGAGCGTGAAACCATCAGGCGACCTTACCCACCCTGCTGAGTAGCGGGTTTTATTAAGCATATCTACGGCAAGGCGGTTTGACTGAATATCAGGCGGAGGAGCTTTAGGTTTCTCCGCTTTTTATTTCCTGTGCCGGGAAGTCGATGAATTACGCCAGCAAGCGGTTTAAACGAGTCCTTAAATGCGAATTCAAATAAAAAATGCGCCCTGCTTTCGCAGGACGCATTTCGTGTTTTAGGAGATCAAACCTTGACCTTAACAGTCCTGGTGTAGTCGCTGTAGACCTTCTTGCCGCCAACAGTGGTATAAGCGCGGACCTTGAAGAAGTAGGTCTTGCCGCTCTTGAGACCGCTCTTGGTGAAGGAAACGGTAGCGGACTTGGAAATAGTTCCTGCCTTGGTGAACTTACCTTTCGCGGAGGCAGCCATGTAAACTTCGTATCCGTTGGCGCCGGTGGACTTGCTCCATGTGATCTTCGCAGCGCCGCTCTTTGCCTTCTTAGCGCTTACCTGAGCGGGAGCCGGAGCCGCAGCCTTAACGGATACAACGGAGCTGTACGCGGAAATCGCCTGCTTGCCGTCGGAGTTAACATAGCATGCTACCTTGTAGTAGTAGGTCTTGCCCTTGGAAAGACCCTTGTCGGTGTAGGAGTTGGTTGTAGCGCTGCCGACCTTCTTGAAGGTGCCGTTTTTGGAGGTGGAACGGTAGATGTTGTAGCCTGTAACGTTCGGGATAGCATTCCATGTCAGCTCTGCTGAGGTAGTGGTCTTTGCTGTTGCAGTAAGGTTCTGGGGCTTATCCGGTGTAACCGAGAAGGTCACGGAAGCGGAAGCGCCGCTTACTGTATAGGCTGTGATGGTAGTGATACCGGTCGCTCTCGCGATAATGGTGCCGTCGTCGGATATGGAAGCAACGTTAGGGTTGGAGCTCTTGAGCACGTAAACGTTGTTGAACTCGCCGCCTGCGGGTGTTGCAGTTACCTTGAGGGTTACTTTCGCGCCGGGAGCAGCTTCGGTGGTACCGGATATTGCAACGCTTGTGGGAGCGCTGTAGCTCTTCATGTTTACAACATCGTAGTGAGACCAGCCGTCAGCATACTTTGAGGGGTAATATGTATATGTACCGGTCACTGCGGTGCTGGAGAGGTCTGTGAAGTTGTAGTAGTCGCCGCCGAATACGATATTCTTTAAAGCGGTGCAGCCGGAGAAGATGTACTTCTTAATAACGGAAACGCTGGAACCGATGTATGCATTCTGTAAGGAAGTGCAGCCGGAGAACGCTTCTTCTGAGATGGTCTTTACCTTGTTGGGAATGAAGATCTCGGTAAGACCTGTGCAGTCCTTGAAAGCCATTTCGCCGATGGTTTTGAGCTCGGTGGAAAGGGAAATGCGCTTGAGGCTTGCGCAGCCGTTGAATGCGTCCTTGGCGATAGTTTTTACTGTATCGGGAATATTGATGGACGCAAGGGAACTACAGCCGGAGAATGCGGCAACTCCGATATCAGTGGTATAGGAGGGAAGCGCAGCTGTAGTCAGCGACTTGCACCCGGTGAATAATCCGTCGGGAATCACAGTAGCCTTGCAGCTGAGGTCTGCGCTGATAAGAGCGATACAGCCGTTGAATGCGTTGGTGCCGATGGTCGTAACGGAGTTCGGGATCGTGATGCCAGTCAGGGAAGAGCAGTTGAAGAATGCGTCGCTTCCGATGGTAACAAGAGTGTCAGGAAGAGCAACTCTCTCAAGTGAGATATAACCCTTGCAGACTCCGGTGCCGATCTCTTCAATGCCGTTTGCAAACGACACGGTAGTTACGGAAGCCTTAGTATTGTTGTTGTTAAGGGCTGTGACCTTCTTAACACGCTGACCGTTGACCTTTGAAGGAACCGAGATGGTTCTGCTCGTGCCGATGAATCCGGTGATAGTCACACCGCCGTTTTCAAGCTCGTACTTCCACTCGCCGTCTGTAGCGGCGGAAGCGCTCTTAAAGCAGAAAACTGATGTCAGGGACAGCAGCATTACCAGAGCCAGCAGAAAGCTCCCGGCTTTCTGTGATGTTTTTAAAACCATGATAAAAACCTCCTGTAAGATAGCTTGGGTATTGGCTTTAGATACAATTTATTATATCATGTTTTCCGCTTTTTTTCAAGGGTTTTTCATGGTTTATTCCCTGTACAATCACTAATTGTACATATTTCATAATTTGGAAGGGTGATTTTTGGAAGGTGAATTTTCGATATTTTTTTGCAGATGTCAGGAAAAATTCCCCCGGTTTGTGTTATTATTAAAGCGGATACTTCCGCAGGCAGCAGGTCTGCCGGAAAGGTGGGAAATATATGATCAATCTGACTCAGGACACCGTAGGCGGCATGTTCGATAAATACGCGGACATGGTCTACCGTATCGCCCTGAATATCGTGAAAAGCCGCGAGGAGGCTCAGGACATCGTAATGGAGACGTTCCTGGCGCTGATAAAGCAGGAGTATTTCGAGAGCGGGGACCACGTCAAGGCGTGGCTGATACGCACGGCTCAGAACAAGGCGCTGAACGTCATGAAATCCGGCAGGATACGCCGGAACGTCCCGTTGGACGAATTCCTTGAGAACACGCTCAGCGCTCCGGCAAGCGACAGCGAGCACGAGCTGCTCGACCTTGTGATGAGGCTCCCGGACAAGCTGAAAACCACAGTCTACATGTTCTATTACGAGGATATGACCGCGGCGCAGATAGCCGGGGCGCTCGGCATAAGCGAGAACACGGTCTACAAGCGCCTGGAGCGCGGACGCAGCGCACTTAAAATAAGTTTAGAGGAGGACGCGATATGAACAGAAAAGATTTTAAGTCGGCATATGATAAGATCACGCTCTCCGATGAGTGCAGAGCGGAAATGAAGAACAAGCTCATGGCGGCGATGGAGCAGAAGAATTCCTCCGGCGAATTCGAGGACGACGGGCTGCTCCACTCCACGCAGGAAATAAAGCTCGCCCCGAGGAAGCGCAGCGCCGGGAAAACCGCCGCGATAGCAGGTTCGGCGGCGGCAGTCATCGCGGTGTTTGCGGTGGGGGCGGGCGTAATGCTCAGCCGGAACGGCATGCCTCAGCCGCAGCCGGTAACTTCAAACGGCACGCAGGAAACCTCCGATATGCCGCAGACTGCGGAATCCGTTGAGCCGGAGACGGTCGAGGCTCAGGACGACGGGAACAGCATAAAGACCGCATGCGGAACTATGCGTTTCCAGGAGCTTTCCGAAACCAGCGCGGAGCATTCAGAGCCTGGTCAGCAGTTCGCGGACAGCGCGGCGGCTGTCACGGAAATGCGCACGAGGTGGTTCAAAAGAACATTCAGCTCCCTCGGCTGGGATCAGATATACGCACAGAACCACGGGCTTGAAATGTACGATGATACCGACGGCGGCGATGATATCACCGATACGCGCCCGCTGGGCGAGGAAGTCCCCTACTCGGACGGCTACTACAGCGACACGGGAATGACCCTCATCTACCGCAGCGAGGACGGCACAAAGCAGGCTAATCTCAGCATTTCCACGGCGGCGAACGAGTTCGTTCCGATAACCCTGCCTGACGGAAGCTACCTGACCGCGCCCGGCGAGCCGGAGAGCCTTTTCTCTCGTGAAAGCTATGCCAACTTCATCGACCCGGCATATGACCTCGAAATGTACGTCGGGACTTACACCGACGGCGCGGACACCTACTACACGGCGTACTATTACATTGATTCGGCAAGTCCCGAGGCGTACGTCCGCATAGACGCGAAGAACATCACCCGAGACCAGTTCATCGGCTGTATCGCGAAGAACACCTATCAGTACCGCATACAGGACCACATGGGACTGTATGACGCTGACGGAACGGCGATATACACCGGGTACGCCAAAACGGACGACGAGGGATTCGAAGTAATTCTCCCTGGTCCGAAAAAGCAGGAGACCGAGTGGGGTACGCTTAATCTCAATCAGCTTACTTTCTATTGTCTGACAGGCGATGCCAACTACTATGGTGGAAACTGCTGGAATGTTGAGTATAACCAGTCGGTGGACGGCGGCGATGTTCCGTACTACACGCTTGAGGAGATACCGGAGCTTACCGGCGTCGACATGATGAACAAGCTGACTATACCGGACGAATTTGCGACCGGAAGCGGCTCGACAACAAAGCTCGTATACCGCGCGGCGTACGAGGGGATTTATAATGAAGGCTCGGCGGACTGGGCAAAGGACACGGGGATCAACACCGAAATGCTCCCCGGCGACGACCCGGAGGAATTCGCGGAGGCTCAGAAGTATGTCGGTACCTATATCAACATTGACGACAACGGCGTTGAAACTGAAATTCCCGACCACTACCTCACTGATAAGGTCGATTACTTCAAGAACAAGAAGCGCACCAGCTTCTATGCGAACCTGATTTTCAAATGCGGCGAAAGAGAGATTTCCGTTAAGGTGCTGGACGACTGGAGAATGTACGGAAGCCTGGCAACGTTCGGGCGGTACCCCGTCAAGGGAAGCCACGAGTTCATTACCGGCGCGGAGGGCAACGGCGAGGTCTGCGCAGGCTGGGGCGCAATGAACGGCGACGATGTTTACATCGGCGGCTTCAGGAATGCGGACGGCAGGTACGTCGTAGTTGAAGCGCGCAATGTAGGCTGCCGCGATTTCACAAGGATTCTGGCGCAGCTTTACACAGGGGAGGTCGACCCGCCGGCGGGCGCTATGGTGCGTTACCCTGACTACGCGTTCAATATTGACTATGGATATCAGATAGATTCTCCGATCGGGCGTATCTGGTTCAATCAGCCTGCGCTGATGGACTACGCTCCGGCAGACGATATTGAGTACTTCAAGAGCGCCGATGAAGCGGCGGAAGCGGAGCAGTCGGTTCTCGGCAGGGACTTCATTAAGCTCATGAAGAAGCGCGGCTGGGTGCTCCAGCCCGGCGAGTCCGCGGTTTTACAGACCAACGGCGACGGCGCTCCCGCAGGCGTTTCGCTGTATTTCGACAAGGGTGGAAAGGTCGTGCGCGTGAACTTCGGGCAGTTCGACATCTATTCCGACCTGCGCATAACTCTTCCGGACGGCAGGGTGCTGCGTATGGGCGGCGACGGCTACGAATCATCCATAACCAGCGCCGATGTATTCATGGAGCGTCATTATCTTAATATTTCCGGGGAATGGCAGGCGGGCTTCTGCGGCAGAATAGACTGCGGCGTGCCTTTCTACCGCTTTGCGACAGCGAGTGCTTCAAAGCCGGTGACATGGAGCGTAGAGACATGCGGCGCTGACGAATCCGACCTTATGGATATTATTGCAATGGCTCTGTACGGCGTTTCCGACAGCGATCATTTTTCCCTGGGCAGCAAGGTAGGCGAGGACTTCGACATCAGCGGGTACGAGTATGGCTCGGAGTTTGACACGGAATATGGCTATATCACTCCGAATCCGATGGTGAGGTATGACGATTCCGATATGAGATTTACCTCCGATACCGGCGAGCAGGAAATCTCTGCTGAGAAAGCGGCGGTATTTGCTGCGGCAAATACGCCCGGCGGACCTGTGAACGTACCTTTTGAGGCGGACAGCGTTACGAAGCGCACCGCGGCCGCAGACGGCGGTTACGTTTCCGAGTGCGTGACCTGGAAACAGGGAGATACAAAACTGCTGAAGATTAACTTTATAACCAACGGCGACGCGCTTCCCGGCTACGGCGAGGAGTTCGGCACGGAGAACATACAGCCTACGCGCACATGGCTTGATAAAACCGGAAAGCGGGTAAGGGTAGTTGTAGCGGGCGCGAAGGTGCCCACCGGGGATTACTGGCTGTACGCGATAAACGATTCCGATGACGGAAATTTCACCACCGTGACCGCAAAGGGGCTTTCCATCGAGGAATTCGCAAAGATACTCCAGGAGGTATACGTTAATAACTTTAATAACTAATATAAAGCCAGGGCTGTATTATTGCAGCCCTGGCTGTTTTGCGGCGTACGCTCTAAATAGGTGTACAATCGAAATTCTCCGGCGAAGCCGGAAACAATAATTCCGCATTCCGAATTTCAGAGTATCCCGAAATGCTCAAGCAGGATCTTTACGCCGATGAGGATAAGTATAACGCCGCCTGCGGCTTCGGCTTTGGTCTTGTATTTTGTTCCGAAAACTCCGCCGGCGAGGGCGTCGATACTGGTAGCCACGGCGAGCATGAACATAGTCCTGACGTCCATCTTGTTGGTTTCCTTTTCCTCGTCCTTGGAGAGAGCCTCCCGGAGCATGTTGCCGCCGATGAGCACCAGCAGCCCGGACGCAAAAAAGCAGGCGCACATGCACCTGCCTGACAGCTTATCAGATGAGAGAGCGCACATACTTCTGCCGGACGCGACCGGCGTTATATGTGAGTCTAGCCATTCAAAATATGCCAGACGTTTCCGTCAGTATGTTGACATATCGCTGCATTACGTCAGCCGGCTACTCCCTCGATGTTATCTTATGCTAACATATTTCCAGCGGTTTGTCAAGGAAAAATATGGCAATTTTACTATTTCGTCAGTTTGTATAAAAAACAGAAATTACCCCTTGACAAAGTGGAGGAAGTGTGGTAGAATAACGATGTACATAAAAGCACATAAACCGTTGAGCAGGAGAAGTAGGGTCTGCCGATGCGCTCCAGAGAGCCGTGCAATGGTGCGAGCACGGTGCGTATGCATTCACGAATGGACCTGCGAGGGCAAACTGAAACGGGCGGTCAGGGTTCGTGTTCGGTGCGGTCAGCATTGCTGAAGCATTGAACGGGCTCCGGCAGATCTTACGGAGTAGGGGCGACGTGGCTGCACGTTACAGCAGGAGCGTTTTGCATTAGAGTACATAGTGCAGACCGCAGGCGAGAGCGTCCGAAAGGGCGAATTTGGGTGGTATCGCAGGAGAGATCTTGTCCCATTAGAGGGGCAGGATTTTTTTATTTTTCGGGTACTTCCACGAACAAAAGGAGAAACATCATGAGAAAGACACACATCGCAAAGTTCCTGGGCGCTGCAATGGCGCTGACTATTGCGTTCACCGGCTGCGCTTCCAACGGAACCAGCAGCAACGCTTCCGACAGCGCGGCTGATGGCTCCGCTGCTGAGGGCGCAAAGAGGATCGGCATTATCCAGTATGCTTCTCACCCCTCCCTTGACAACTGCTACGAGGGCGTTAGACAGGGTCTGGTAGAGGCTTACGGCGAGGACGGCGTTATCATCGACCTCCAGAACGGTCAGGGCGACGGCGCTACCTGCGATTCCATATCCGCAAACTTCGTTTCCAAGGGCTACGACATGATCTACGCCATCGCTACTCCGGCTGCGCTTTCCGCGTACTCCGCAGCGAACAAGTCAGATATCCCGGTAATTTTCTGTGCAGTTTCCGACCCGGTAGCCGCAGGTCTTACCGAGAGTTTGGAGGCAGGCTACAACAACTGCAACGGCACATCAGATATTCTCGACTTTTCCGCTCAGGTGGATCTCATTCAGTCCATTCAGCCGGACGTAAAGAAGATCGGCGTGCTCTACACCACCACTGAGGCTAACTCGATGTCTCAGCTCGAGTCCTTCAAGGCAGTATGCACAGAGAAGGGCATCGAGGTAGTTGACCAGGGCGTTTCCGGCGCGGCTGATATCCCCCAGGCTGCTACAACTCTGGCTTCTCAGGTAGACTGCATCAATAACTTCACCGACAACAACGTTGTAAACAACCTCTCTATCGTTCTTGAGAAGGCAAACGCCGCTAATATCCCGGTTTACGGCTCAGAGATCGAGCAGGTCAAGAACGGCTGCCTCGCTTCCATCAGCATCGACTACATCGCGCTCGGCAAAAAGACCGCTGAGATGGGCGTTGAGGTCCTCAACGGCACCGACCCCAAGACCATGGCTGTAGGCACTATCTCCGACGGCACACCGGTCATCAACTCCGAGGTAATGGAGAAGTTCGGCTTCACGGTTCCTGAGAAGTACGCCGACGCCGAGATGGTGACCACAAACTCCGAGGCAGACGCTGCGTAATAAGCGCGTTATTTCAGATCTGGAAAGGGACAGATAATGACACTGGTAATTAACATTCTGATAGACATTCTCAACGAGGGGCTTATGTATGCGCTCCTTGCAATGGGAATGTACATAACTTACAGTATTCTGGACTTCCCGGATCTGTCTGTAGACGGCACGTTCCCATTAGGCGCGGTGCTAAGCGGCGTGCTGATAATCCAGGGCGTCGACCCATGGCTGTGCCTGGTGATCTCGTTTGCGGCTGGAATGGCTGCCGGAGTTCTCACGGGACTTATGCATGTGAAGCTCCGCATTACTCCGCTGCTCTGCGGTATCATCATGTACACCGCGATGCTCTCCGTGAACCTCGTTATACTCAAGGCGGGTACCGACGGAAAGGCGGTCGCTTCCTTCTTCACTAAGAACACGATATTCAATTCCGGCATTGCTTCGCTTATCCCCAAGAACATCGGCGAGGGCGGATTCTACATCAGGACCGTGGTGATCGCGCTTATTCTTGTTATCGTGTGCAAGCTCCTGCTGGATCTCTACCTCAAGACCAAGCACGGACTGCTTCTGAGAGCCACCGGCGCCAACGATAAGTACACCGTAATGCTCGGCAGGAATCCCGGCTCCATGAAGATTTTCGGTCTTGCCCTCGGCAACGGATTCGCGGCGCTCGCCGGTTCGGTCATCGCGCAGAACAAGGGCTCCGCTGACCAGCAGATGGGTATAGGCATGGTAGTTCTGGGTCTTGCTTCCGTAATTATCGGACTCAGCCTGTTCAGACGCGTGAAGTTCATGAAGGGCACCACAATGGTTATCCTGGGAAGCCTCGTGTACAAGGCGGCTTACCAGATCGTGCTCTCCCTCGGTATCCCGACGGATTTCAACAACCTGATGAAGGCGCTGATATTCCTCGTTGCGCTTGTGCTCGGCGGAAGCGAGCTGAGGAAGCTCATAACCTCCCTCGGCAAAAAGCCCGAGCCGGTGAAGTCTGACAGCAAGCTTGCGCTCAGCAATATCACGAAGGTGTTCAACCGCGGGACCGTCGATGAGAGCAAGCTGTTCGACAACTTCACGCTCGACGTCAACGACGGGGACTTTATCTCCGTTGTAGGCTCCAACGGCAGCGGCAAGACCACCATGCTGAATATCGTCTGCGGCGGTATCCAGCCGGATTCCGGCGCGGTTGTGTTCAACGGCGAGAACATCGTGCTCTCGAAGGAGTACGAGCGCGCACGGAAGATAGGCAGAGTGCTCCAGGACCCGAAGATGGGAACCTGCGGCAGCCTTACTATCCTCGAAAACCTCGCGCTTGCGGACAATAAGCTCCACCCGTTCGGACTTTCACCGGCGGTGAACAGAAAGCGCGAGGAGCATTACAAGAAGCTGCTCGAAAGCTGCGGAATGGGTCTTGAGAACCGCATGGGCGTGCTGGCAGGCTCGCTTTCCGGCGGACAGAGACAGGCTCTTGCGCTGATAATCGCGACTATGGCGGACATCGACCTGCTGATACTAGACGAGCATACGGCGGCGCTTGACCCCAAGTCCTCCGAGACGCTCATGAAAATCACCGAGAAGGTCGTCAAGGAAAAGCACCTCACTACGCTGATGGTCACGCATAACCTGCGCTTCGCGGTGGAGTACGGCTCAAGACTTGTTATGATGCACGGCGGCAGCGCTGTTATGGATATCGACGGCGAGGCTAAGAAGAACCTTGTTGTGGACGATATCCTCGGCAAGTTCAACGAAATAAGCATTGAGTGCGGCAACTAACTGCACAGAACGCAAACTGAATTACAGGGCGGTCAGTCGAAAGCTGCCGCCCTTTGTTTTTGAGAGGCAGACATGGATAAAAACGAGGTTCTGAAACAGTATTTCGGACACAGCGAATTCCGCCCCGGTCAGGGCGATATAATCGACCACATTCTCGCCGGGCAGGACTGTCTCGGCGTAATGCCCACCGGCGCGGGAAAATCGGTCTGCTTCCAGGTTCCGGCGCTGATGTTCAGCGGGACTTCCATCGTTATTTCACCGCTTATCTCGCTGATGAAGGATCAGGTGGAGGGTCTGCGGCAGTCCGGCGTCAACGCGGCGTTTATCAACAGCTCCCTTGACCTGTGGGAGTACCGCCAGGTGCTGGACAACGCTTCCTCAGGACTTTACAAAATACTCTACGTAGCGCCGGAGCGCCTGACTGCGGACGGGTTCCTGAGCATGTGCAGGGGACTGGATATTCCGCTTGTGGCAGTGGACGAGGCGCACTGCGTATCCCACTGGGGACAGGATTTCCGTCCGAGCTATCTGAAGATCTCCGAGTTTGTGGAGCAGCTCTCGAAGCGCCCGGTTCTGGCTGCGTTCACTGCGACCGCGACTGATATCGTCAAGGACGACATCGTGCGCATTCTGGGACTGCGGCAGCCGTTTTCCGTCACCACCGGATTCGACCGCCCGAACCTATATTTCGAGGTACGCCCCACCGAGCAGCGTAACAAAAACGCGGTGCTCCTGGGAATAATCCGCGAAATGCAGGGACGCAGCTCGATAGTGTACTGCTCCACCCGAAAAAACGTGGAGGCCGTGACGGACTTCCTGCGGCTCAACGGCGTTAACGTCCGGAGCTACCACGCGGGAATGCCGGACGACGAGCGCCGCAGCGCCCAGGAGGATTTCACCTACGACCGCTGTAACGTGATAGTCGCCACAAATGCGTTCGGAATGGGCATCGACAAATCCGATGTGGCTCTGGTGGTGCATTATAACATGCCGAAGGATCTTGAGAGCTACTACCAGGAGGCGGGCAGAGCCGGCCGCGATGGAAGTCCGGCGCGGTGCATACTGCTGTACAGCAAGGGGGACGTCCGCACTGCGGAGTTCATCATCGACCACGGCAGGGAGGAGTCCGGGCTGACCCCGGCAGAGCAGGAGAAAATGCGGCTGCGCGATCACGAGCGCCTGAAGCAGATGACGTTCTACTCCACGACTCCGCGGTGTCTGCGGCATTTCATACTGAACTATTTCGGGGAGGATTCCCCGGCGGAGTGCGGAAAGTGCAGCAGCTGCAACGCCGAAATGGACACTCTTGACATCACGGTGGAGGCGCAGAAGGTGATATCCTGCGTGTACCGGCTCAAACAGCGGGGGCGTTCCGGCGGGAAGGTGCTGGTAAGCGGGATACTCTGCGGCAGCGAGAGCGAACAGATAAAGGAAGGCGGCTACGATACCCTCTCCACCTACGGCATAATGAAGGACGTCAGACAGACCTATGTCCGGGAGATAATCGACCATCTGGAGCTTCAGGGGCTGCTTTCAGTCAGCGATGATTACCACACGCTGGAGATAACTCCGGAGGGCGACGAGTTTATAAGGTCGCGGCGCACGCTGCTGATGAAGCGCTCCAAGCGCGCTGCGGACATCAGCGCGATAACGCAGTTCAGCAATTCCGACGGCGTTGAGGATCCGGAGCTGATGAAGCGGCTCAGGGAACTGCGCAAGAAGTTCGCCGACACGCTGGGAGTTCCGGCGTTCGTGGTGTTCTCGGACGCTTCGCTCAGGGATATGTGCGTGAAAAAGCCCGCCACAAAGCAGGAGTTCCTGTGTATCTCAGGCGTGGGCAGCGTCAAGGCGGAACGCTACGGGAAGGACTTCGTCAGAGTGGTGTCCGAGTACCTTAATGAAAAGAATTCGTAAAAAATAACAAAAGCACTTGCAATACCAGGCGATTTATGCTACAATATAATTAAAGTAATATTCAATATAAAAGGGGGCATTGTCATGTCAGAGAATACAGATGGCAAGATTATCCATTCGGAGGTGGAAGTATCGATTGATCCCAATTGCACCACCGCATTTATGACCATATCCGAACCCGCGGGCGGCGGGCTTGACGTGACCCCTGAGAAGGCAATGGCGGCTATCCGCGCTAAGGGGATAGCCTTCGGCGTGATAGAAAGCGCGGTCAGCGAAGCTGTGGAGCAGCGCCGCTATGGCGAGAACGTCTGCGTTGCGCGCTGGAAGCCTCCGGTGAACGGCGTAGACGGCACGATAGAGTATTACTTCAAGAAGGAAAGCACGTTCAAGCCGATCGAGGACGAAAACGGAAACGTGGATTACAAGAACCTGGGATTAGTACGAAACGTCTACCATGGAACTCCGATCGCGAAGATAACTCCCCCGACGGAGGGAACTCCGGGAACGGACATCATGGGAAAGCCGGTCGCACAGAAGCATGGCGTCCCGGCTAAATTCAGCGTGGGCAAGGGAACTGAGCTTGTGAACGACGGCACCGAGATAATAGCCTCCGTTGACGGCAATCTTGCGTACACAAACGGTTCGTTCTGCATTGAGGAATCCCTTCTGATACGCGGCGACGTCGACGTATCCAGCGGCAATATCGACTTCATCGGCGACATCATGGTTAAGGGCAATGTAATGGAGGGGTTCTCCGTTACGTCCAAGAAGAACGTCACGATATTCGGAACGGTGACGAACGGCACGGTCACAGCCGACGGCAACATTACAATAAAGCTGGGAAGCATAAACTCCAAGCTTCGCAGTGAGAAGGGCAGCATAAAGCTGGATTTCTGCCAGAACAGCAGCGTATGGGCGGCGTTCAACGTGGAAGCGTCCTCGTTCATAGGCGGCGACGTCTATGCGGGCAAGAAGCTCATCGCCAGCGGCAAGGGCATACTTGTCGGCGGAAAATACACCGCGCTTGAGGATATCTCCGCGTCGGTGATAGGCTCCGACAACTACGCCAAGACGATGATAACCCTCGGCAACAACGCGGTCCTCTCCGAGGAGATGGAGGGTCACAAGCACAAGGTAGCAGAACTTGAAGACAAGCTCGACCAGCTGGGGAAGATAGTTACGACCCTGACGGAGATGGCGAAGGTCAGCAAGCTTTCGCCGCAGCGCGAGCAGATGAAGGTCGAAGCTATGCGTTCGCGGTTCCAGATTCAGGGCGAGATAAAGCGGCTCAACAACCGCATCGCGGAGATCGAGACCACCCTTGAGCGCAAGCAGAATCTGTCCATTTCCTGCAAGAAGGCGTTCTACCCCGGCGTTACGCTGAGGATAAATTCCTACGTGTACCCGGTGAACGTGATGACTCCGCATTCCAAGGCGACCATCAGCGACAACGAGATAGTAATGATCCCGCTGTGATTTTATTTGAATGTGTACATACCGGAGGTTTTACGGCCTCCGGTATTTTTGTGAAAAAATGATGAAAATTTAATAACGCCCCTTGACTTAGAGTGGACTCTAAGTGCTACAATAATTTCATGAAATAACCGGGCATATCCGGAATAAAATGGAGGAAAAAACATGTATCTTGAGAAAATCAATTCCCCGGCGGACGTAAAGAAGCTCAGCTCTGATGAGATGAAGAAGCTCGCGGAGGAAATGCGCACCGCGCTTATAAAGAAGCTGAGCGTACACGGCGGTCACTGCGGCCCGAACCTTGGCATGGTGGAGGCGGTGATCGCGCTCCATTACGTTTTCGACTCCCCGAAGGACAAGCTGGTGTTCGACGTATCGCACCAGACCTACTGCCACAAAATGCTCACAGGCAGAAATTACGCGTTCCTTGACGAATCCAGGTACGACGACGTTACCGGATACTCCAGCCAGCATGAGAGCGAGCACGATCATTTCACGATGGGTCACACATCCACTTCCGTGAGCCTCGCATGCGGACTTGCAAAGGGGCGCGATCTCTGCGGCGGCTCCGAGAACGTAGTTGCGGTTATCGGCGATGGTTCCCTGTCCGGCGGCGAAGCGCTGGAGGGTCTGGATTACGCATACGAGCTTGGCTCCAACCTTATCATCGTTGTAAACGACAACCAGATGTCCATTGCCGAGAACCACGGCGGTCTTTATGAGAACCTGAAGCTCCTGCGCGAAACCGGCGGAAAGGCTGAGTGCAATCTGTTCCGTGCGATGAACCTCGATTACGTATACGTCGGCGAAGGAAACGACGTTGACGCCCTTATAAAGGCGTTCACCGGCGTTAAGGACTCAAAGAAGCCCGTAGTAGTCCACATCGTCACCGAGAAGGGACGCGGATACGCTCCGGCGGTCAAGGACAAGGAGTCCTGGCACTGGCACATGCCGTTCAACATTGAGACCGGCGAGATGACCATGCAGGGCGGCGGCGAGGATTACGGCGACCTCACCGGAAAGTACATGCTTGAAAAGATGAAGCGCGACCCGAAGGTCTGCATGATAACCTCCGGAACCCCCGCTGTCGGCGGATTCTGGAAGAGCCGCCGCGACGAGGCTGGCAGTCAGTTCATCGACGTTGGAATTGCCGAGGAGCACGCAGTAGCACTGGCTTCCGGCATTTCGGCCCGGGGAGGCAAGCCGGTCTACGGAGTTTACAGCACGTTTGTCCAGAGGACCTACGACCAGCTTCAGCAGGACCTCTGCATTAACAACAACCCCATAACTATCCTGACGTTTGCGGCATCCGTCTGGGGAATGAACGACGTTACTCACCTGGGAATTTACGATATCCCGATGATGTCGAACATTCCGAACCTGGTTTACCTTGCGCCGACCACCTACGAGGAGTACATCGCAATGCTCGACTGGAGCACGGAACAGCGCGAGCATCCGGTTGCCATCAGGGTTCCCGGAGCGGTTATCCACGGCGAGAAGCCCACTAAGGACTACGGAATACTGAATAAGTACGAGACAGTTCAGAAGGGAAGCGGCGCTGCAATTATTGCGCTTGGTACGTTCTTCGGCATGGGTAAGCAGGCTGCTGAACTCATCGAGAAGAAGACCGGCGTAAAGCCTACGCTCATAAACCCTGTCTACATCACCGGAATCGACGAGGAGCTGCTGGAGTCCCTGAAGAAGGATCACAAGGCAGTCGTCACGCTTGAGGACGGCATTCTCGACGGCGGCTTCGGCGAGAAGATCGCGAGATTCTACGGAGATTCCGACATGCGCACCGTGAACTTCGGTCTGAAGAAGGAGTTCCTCGACCGCTACGACGCAAACGAGGTTCTGCGCCAGAACGGCATCACTCCCGAGCAGATCGCAGACAGAGCGGCTGAGCTTATAAAGTAATTCCAGGATAGCGGCAAGTTATTACTTTAAAGCATATCCTGCGATAAGAAACAGATATTTGACATTGACATACCACCTGAGCGAAGCCAGGAAGAACGGCGTAACACGAACCGAGATGGCTGAGATACTCACGCACATTGCGTTTTACGCAGGCTGGCCGAACGCCTGGGCGGCATTCCGTCAGGCAAAGGAGGTCTACGCCGACGACATCACAGAGCAGCACGGCGGATTCTTCGGTCAGGGCGAGCCCAATACAGCCTATGCTAAGTACTTCAAGGGGAATTCCTACCTGAAGCCGCTGACCGACCCGAAGCAGACCGTTTTCATAGCAAACGTGACGTTCGAGCCTGGCTGCCGGAACAACTGGCACACTCACCATGCGGATAAGGGCGGCGGTCAGATACTGGTCTGCGTTGACGGCGAGGGCTGGTATCAGGAGTGGGGCAAGCCCGCACAGAAGCTGATTCCCGGCACTGTAGTGACGATCCCGGCGAATGTCAAGCACTGGCACGGAGCCGCGAAGGGAAGCTGGTTCTCTCACCTTGCGGTGGAGGTTCCGGGGGAGAATTGCTCCAACGAGTGGCAGGAGCCTGTCACCGACGAGCAGTATTACGCAGTTGAATAAGATACCGTACATATTTCATACTTCTGGAGCAGGGCGTTTTGTCCTGCTCCTTTTTTATTCTGACGAAACTATCCACATTGAGCAAATTATAGTTTTCGACAATCCTATCAAAACGTCCCCGCACTTCAATGTAATAATCCGGACATGCCGCGAATAGACTTGTACAAATGAAACGGGGAGGAATGGCACATGATAGCCGCTAAAAACATCAGGACAGTCCCGCTGCGGTTCGCCGCAGGGAAAATATCGCTTCCGCAGGGCAGTATCGCAGAAATACGCCTGCGGACAGGCAGGAGCGCCTGCGCGGTCATGACCGACGGAAGGCTCGTGAAATGCTCCGCGCCATTCAGCCGTCAGGACATCGGCGAGTGCTTCCTTGAGCTGTGCGGGAATTCTGTGCACAGCTTCGCCCGGGAGATCTCCGAGGGCTACATAACTCTGCCGGGAGGCCACCGGGTGGGATTCTGCGGAACTGCCGTCGAACAGGGCGGCAGACTGTCCACGCTCAAGGACATCTCGTCGCTGAATATCCGGTTCGCAAGAGAGGTGCGCGGCTGCGCGGAGGAACTGTGCGCCAGGGCGTTCAGCGGCGGGCTTTGCTCGCTCATAGTTTGCGGGAAGCCTCTTTCCGGAAAAACCACCATTCTGCGGGATATCGCGCGTATCCTCGGGGATACCCGCCGCGTGGCGGTCGTCGACACCCGCGGCGAGATAGCCGGAGTGTACGGTGGAGTTCCCGCGCTGGATATCGGCGAGAACACCGACGTTCTGAACGGGTACTCCAGGGGCGAGGGAATAATGTGCGCTCTGCGCTCCCTCAGCCCGGAGGTCATTATATGCGACGAGATAGGCGGCGACGCGGAGGAGATACATCAGTGCATGAACTGCGGCGTGAAGCTGATAGTCTCCGCCCACGCCGGGAGCATTCGCGAGCTTATGAGCCGCCCGGCGCTTCAGGGACTGCTCCCGCTGTTTGAAAGGGCGGCTCTGCTGGAGGAGCGCGGGAGGCTCTCAGAGCTTGCAGATATACAGGAGATACGCTCATGAGGGTTGCGGCGGGGCTTCTGATACTGGTGATATGCTCGGCGTGGGGATTCCGCCGGAGCCTTCTGCTGAAACGGCGCTGCACCCTGCTTCGGGAGCTTCGCCTGCTGGTTGAGCAGTATTCGATCGAGATATCCTGCACCGCTCCCACGCTTGCGGAGCTTGCAGGGAACAGCGGCGGGGAATTCGGGCGGCTTCTGTGCGAGTGCTCCGGTTCGGAGACTGATATACGCCGCGCCTGGAGCAATGCAGTGGACAGGCTCTCCGCAGAGCCTGGCTGCGGCGGCGAGGAGGTCTCCCTGCTGCGGGAACTCGGGCGGGAGCTTGGGACATGCCCGGCGGAAAGCCAGCTTGCGCTGCTGAAGCTGTATTCCGCGCGGTTCGACAAGCTGATATCGGCGGCGGAAAAATCGGCGGAGCAGCAGGGAAGAATGTACCGTTCCGGCGGAGTTCTTGCGGGGCTTGGCGCGGCGGTAATGCTCCTTTAAAAGAAAGGCGTGCAATGGAACTTGACCTGATCTTTAAAATAGCGGCGGTGGGAATAATCGTCGCCGTGCTGAATCAGATCCTGAAAAAGACCGACCACGACGAGCAGGCGATGATGCTTACCGTCGCCGGGCTGGTTATAGTGCTGATGATGCTGATACCGGCTATCGACGAGCTTTTCGGCACGATACGCTCGGTTTTCGGGCTTTGGTGAACTGGTGACGCTATGGATATAACAACGCTTGTGGGGATCGCTGTGCTGTCCGCGGTGCTGTGTATCATAGTCCGGCAGTACAAGCCGGAGATGGCTCTCGGGATAAGCATAGCCTGCGGGGTGCTGATAATGGGCGCGGTTATTACGATGCTGGCGCCGTCCGTGGAGCTTATCTCGCAGCTTACCGGGGCGGCAGGGCTTGACGGCGGCTATTCCCGTACGCTGTTCAAGGCGCTGGCGGTGTGCTACATAACTCAGCTTGGCTCCGACTGCTGCAGGGACGCGGGGGAATCCGCCATCGCCGGGAAGATAGAATTAGCCGGAAAAGCCGCGGTAGTTGTGATCTCCCTGCCGGTGTTCTCGGCGCTTGCGGAGATAGTAACCGGGCTTCTTGGGTGAAACCGGAACGAGATGAGAAAGGACGAAAAATGCGCAGGATACTGCTGACCCTGGCGAAGCTCCTCGCGGTGATCGCCGCCGCTTTCCTGCTGTGCGGGAGCGCCCGGGCTGAAGGCTCCGGGGAATACGGCGATATAAACAGCGCGCTATCCGACGCAGTTCCGCCGGAGGCCTCCGAGATACTGGAGGGCGGCGGGATAACCCCCGACAACAACGGTGCGGCGGCTCTGTCGTTCGGCGGAGTGCTGGAGTTCCTGCGGGACATGCTGATGGACAGGCTCACCGAGCCGCTGCGGCTGTTCGCGTCGCTGTGCGGCGTGGTGATACTCTGCGCGCTTTCCCGCAGCTCCGCCGATGGCGCCGGAGGGAACATGTCCGGGGTGTTTTCGGCTGTGGGAGTCCTCGCCGGCGCGGGAATGACCACTGCGGCGATATCCGGAGCGCTCCGGGATACGCTGGACGTGCTTTCGGCGGCTTCGGAGTTCATGCTGGTGTTCGTGCCGGTGTTCGCCGGAGTTATTGCGGCGATGGGGAAGGCGGCTGCCGCTTCGGCGGCTAACACGGTCATACTGGCGGCGGCGCAGTTCTTTTCGCAGATCTCGGTGAATTTCCTGACCCCGGTCTGCGGGACGGTGATGGGGCTTTCCGTCACAGGGGCGGTCCACCCTGAAATGAGCACGGACAAGCTCGGGGAGCTGATACGCAAGGCGGCGGTGTGGGGACTCTCTCTGCTGATGACGGTGTTCATGAGCGTGCTTTCCGCGCAGACATTCGTGACGAATTCCGCAGACAACGTGCTGATACGCACGGCGAAGTTCGCGGTCTCCAGCGGAGTACCCATCGTCGGCGGAACGATCTCGGACGCGGTGAACACGGTGCACGCGAGCCTTTCACTGATGCACAGCTCCATCGGGACATATGGTATAGCCGCCGGGATAGTGATACTGCTGCCGTCGCTGATCTCGGTGGTGTGCTATCGGTTCGCACTGACTGCGGCGGAGGCGGTCAGCGAGGTTTTCGGCGTTAAGGAGCTTTCCACGCTTTTCCGGGCGTGCGGGGCGGTCATGTCCATAATAATGGCGGTGATAGTGTGCTTCCTGCTGCTGAACACTATATCCGCAGTGATAATGCTGGCGGCGGGCAGCAGCCAGGCGTAGGGGGACGGGGTATGCAGTTCTTTTCAACGGTTTGCATGGCGGCGATAGCTTCGGCGCTGTTCCGAATGCTGATACCCGAGAACAGATTCGCGAAGCAGATATCGCTGCTGACGGCGGGGCTGTTCATTCTCGCGGGGGTAAACGCGCTCCGGGGCACTGATTTCGACCTGGGCGCAGTCCAGTACAGCTACGAGGACAGCGCGGACTACATCGGATTTTCCGGCGACGTAAACAGGGAGCTTCAGAAGAAAATATGCTCCGAAATGTCGGACAAGGTGTACGCGCTGCTGAACGAGCAGGGAATTTGTCCTGAAGAAGTCCACATTGCGGTTAATATTTCAGGGCTGTACAGCATATCTATTACACAGGTGGAGCTTGTATTCAGCGGAGATCAGTGCTCGGCGGCAGAGGCTGCGGAGGAGTTTCTCACGGGTCGGCTCCCGGAGGAAATACGGGTAACATCGGTGATAAGGGAGTGATGACATGGAGCGGCTCACGGAACGTTTCGGAGGATTTTTCAGCAGGCTTGGGAACGGCAGGTGGCGCAGATTCGTCATCATCGCCGGGATAGCCGCGATAGCGCTGCTTTTCCTGAGCACGGTGATACCCGCGGGAGGCGCGCAGCAGCCGCAGGACAGCTCCGCAGAGGACGCCGCCCGCGTCGAGCGGGAGCTTGAGCAGCGCCTGACAGACATCATCTCGCAGATAGACGGCGTGACGTCCCCGCAGGTGATGGTGACGCTCGACCGCACCAGCGAGCGGGTTTTCGCCGAGGAGGTGAAGTCCAGCAGCTCGGGGGATTCCCTGAGTTCGGAGAACAGTCCGGCGCTGACCGGCTCCAAGGACGCGCTCGAAAAGAGCGTGATTCTTCCGAAGGTGCGGGGCGTTGCGGTGGTCTGCGGCGGCGCGGAGAACATGCTGGTGCGCGAGAAGGTGGTGAATACCGCGGCGCGGGTGCTGGATATCGGCGTATCACAGGTGTATGTCACGAATTGATAAGAAAGGAAGCAAGGTCATGAAGCGTTTGAATGTTATTTTAGGGAAGAAGCAGCTCGTAGCTGCGGGGCTCACCGTGCTGCTGGGAACTGCGGTAGCCGTGAATTTCATCTATTCCGGCGGGAAGGACAAGAAGCTGACCGAGCCGGCGGCGGAGGTCTCCGGCACTACATACGGCGAGGCTGATCTTGTCAGCGTGGATAAATCCGGGGAAGCCGCAGACAGCTCGGCGTACTTCGCGCAGGCAAGGCTCGACAAGCAGAGCAGCCGCGAGGAAGCAGCCGAGGTGCTCCAGAGCATGTATCAGGGCGGCGACCTGACGAAAGACGAGCTTGCGGCTGTCGAGGTGGACGCGATGAAGATGGGCGGCTACATTGAAAGCGAGAACAAGATCGAGAGCATGCTGAAAGCGCAGGGCTTCGAGGACGCGCTGTGCTACCTCAGCGACAGCAGCGCGAACATCATCGTAAAGACCCCGGGACTTGACGCGGCGGGGGCGGCGAAGATAAAGAGCACGCTGCTATCCGAGGCGGAGTTCACCAACGACCAGATAACTATTGTCGAGGTCAACTGAATAAAAATACCCTCCCGGGCTTCGGGAGGGTATCGTTATGCTCTGGGTATGAGCGTGGAATTACTTTTCGTCCTTCTTCTCTTCCTCAGATGTGGTCTGCTCGGCGGTAACGTCCTCGGCAGCAACAGGCTCTTCCTCAGCGGGAGCGGGCTTCTCGGGGAGCTTTGCGCCGCACTTCGGGCAGAAACTGTTGTCGCTCTTGGTCTTAGCGCCGCATGCTGTGCAGGTAACTTCCTGACGGAGGTCGTCGAGCAGCAGGTTGATCTCTGACAGCTTTTCATAGAGCTTGTCGATCTCCTCGATCTCAGCGTCAAACAGGGCTGCGTCGGGGTTCTCAGCCTTCTTCATTTCGTAAGCCATCTGACCCAGCTTCTCAAAGTGCGCCTTGATGTCGCTGGAGGTCTGGGATTCCTTGATCTTCAGCTTGGTGAATCTCACTGCCTCGTCGGTCTTTTTGCCTGCGGTCTGCGCTGCATTCTTAGTGGTATTGATAACGTCATCGAAAAAACTCATAGTAAAAACTCCTTTCAGAATTTGGGTATCCAGGGTACCTCGCCCTTGAGTTTATTCTACCACAAAGTTTTGGAATTTGCAATAGTTATTCGGTAAAAATTAGGTGAAAATCAATCCTTCGCGGGGCGCTCCTGACCTCTGATAAGTACTCCGATCATTTCGGGACCTGCATTGCAGGAGACTACCACGCCGGTTTTCTCGACCATTGCCGGGCCGTAGCCGAGCTTCTTTGTCATCTTGTCGATGAATTCCTTCTCGCAGTCGGGGCGGGTGGTGGTGACTACGCACCAGGGGGTCTCGGGTATCATTCTGGAGGTGATGGTCTCGACTGCGGCGTCGATCACAGCCTTCTCGCCGCGCGCCTTGCGGAGGACTTCTGTCTTCTCAGCCGCGAGGTATATCAGCGGTTTCAGTCCCATGAGTTCGCCCAGGAAGCTTGCGGCTGCGGTTATTCTGCCGGATTTCTTCATATGCCGGAGGTCGAAGCCCACGATGAACGCCTCGGAGTGGCGCGCCCAGTCTTCGAGGTAGGAAACGACGCTCTCCGCGCTCTGACCTGCTTCCAGCTTCTTGCATGCCTCGATAACGGGGTAGCCGTAGGCGAGGGTGTAGTTCTGGCTGTCAACAACGTAAACGGTGAGATCCTTCAGCTCGTCACCGACGTTCTGCTTTGCAAGCTGCGCGTTTGAGCAGGTCTGGGAGCCTGCGCCGTTGATAACATCCACGATGATTGTGCGGACGCCCTGGGCGTACAGCTCGCGGTACTTGTCCTCGAACTGGATAGCGGTTATCTGGGAGTGCTTCGGGATCTCCTGCTGCTCCTTGAGCACCTTGTAGAACTCCTCAGCCTGGATATCCTGCCTGTCGACGTAGCTCTTGCCCTGGATAGTCACCATGAAGGGCATTATCTCGAGCAGACCCTTGTACTTTTCCTCGTTTTCCTTTGAGATATCACAGCCGCTGTCCGTGATTATTCTGATAGTGTTGTCCATGATTTACTCCTTTACTGCGGGTCAGTCCGCATTGTTCCAGTCAAATTCGCGCAGCCGTCCCTGATTTTGCAGCTCTGGGAAGCCCCACTGCCGCAGCACCTCGTAAACGCCGATCGCGACGCTGTTCGAGAGATTCAGGCTGCGTAGGGTTTCGCGCATAGGAATGCGCACGCAGCTCTCCTTGTTTTCAAAAAGCAGCTTTTCCGGGAGCCCGGCGTCCTCCCTGCCGAAAAACAGAAAGCATTTGTCGGGGTAGCTGACGTCGCTGTATGTATTCACCGCTTTTGTGGAGAAGTAGAAATACGCGCCGTCGTTCTTTGAGAAGAAGTCGTCCAGGCCGTCGTAGTAGGTGATGTCCAGATAGTGCCAGTAGTCGAGCCCGGCGCGTTTCAGCTGCTTGTCGTCCGGGGTGAAGCCCATCGGACGTATCAGGTGGAGTCTTGCTCCGGTGACGGCGCAGGTGCGGGCGATATTGCCGGTGTTCTGGGGTATCTGAGGTTCTACCAGTACGATGTTGAGTTCCAAGTGGAGCGCTTCCTTTCGCGGGAAAAATTACTGCCGAAAACAGTACACTATATATTGTAACATATTCTGCGGCATTTTTCAATAGTTTTTTCGCAGCGCAAAGCGTTTTCAACAAAAAACCGGGGAACTGTTCGGAAAAGTTGTTGTTAGTGCTCATTGACAGCAGTTTTAAACAGGAGTATAATAAAACACGTGTGGTCTGTCATAAAGACAAAAGATAAACGGCAGGCAAAAAGGAAGGAAAATAATGTTCAAAAAATATGTAAGCGACCTGAAAGCCGAATTCAAGGGCTACAACGGAAAAAAGCTCACGCAGGACCTCATGGCAGGTCTGACCGTAGCCGCGGTAGCTTTGCCGCTTGCCCTGGCTTTCGGCGTAAGCTCCGGCGCGGACGCAGCCTCCGGACTTGTCACCGCGATCGTTGCGGGTATCGTTATCGGAATACTCTCCGGCGCGTCCTACCAGATCTCCGGACCTACCGGCGCGATGGCGGCTATCCTGCTGTCTGTCTCCGCGAAGTACGGCATAACCGGCGTGCTGACCGCAGGATTCCTTTCCGGCGCGATACTCATTATCGCGGCGGTTTGCAGGGTCGGTAAGCTCGTAAGCTACCTGCCCGCTCCGGTCATCACCGGATTCACCTCGGGTATCGCTATAATCATCGCGCTGGGTCAGATCGACAATTTCTTCGGCACTCATTCGGTGGGCGAGAACCAGATAGCGAAGATAGGCTCCTATTTCAGCGGCACCGGAAACTTTAATCCCAACTGGTGGGCGGTAATGTTCGGCGGACTGGTCGTGCTGATAATGATAGTCTACCCGAAGAAGTGGAACGCCGTGGTTCCGTCGTCGCTTGTGGGAATAATCGTGGCGCTTATCGTGAACATGGTGTTCTTTGAGCAGGGGACTGTAGCCGAGGTCGGCGCTATCCCGAGCAGCCTCGTCACCGACGACAGCATAATCCGCAAGGGCTTTGACTTCGCGAATATAACCAACCTCATCATGCCGGCGGTGTCAATTGCGGCGCTGGGAATGATCGAGAGCCTACTGTGCGGCGCGAGCGCGGGCAAGATGAAGGGCGAGCGCCTTGACGCAAGCCGCGAGCTGATCGCGCAGGGAATCGGCAATATGGTTATCCCGCTGCTCGGCGGAGTTCCCGCCACTGCGGCTATTGCGAGAACCTCCGTTGCGATAAAGTCCGGCGGACAGACCAGACTTGTAAGCGTTTTCCATTCGGTTGTGCTTATTCTTTCGATGTTCCTGCTCGGCGGCGTTATGAGCCGTATCCCGATGGCTGCGCTTGCGGGCGTGCTGATGGTAACTGCCTTCAGAATGAACGACTGGGCGGCGATCAAGAGCATTTTTAAGAAGAAGTTCAAGTCCTCCATCTTACAGTATGTGCTGACGATGGTTTCCACCGTTGTATTCGACCTGACGGTCGCGATCGTTATCGGCGTTGTTGCGGCGATGATCGTTTTCGTTGTAAAGAGCTCCGAGCTTCGCGTTACTTCAAGCGATATCGACGAGGACAAGCTGAAGGGCAAGGTGTGTTCCGGCCATCACGAGGAATTCAAGGTGGTGTACGTTTCCGGACCGCTGTTCTTCGGAACTCAGGAGAAGCTGATAAATCAGCTCGAGGCGCTGGGCGGCAACCCGCAGGTGATACTCTCAATGCGCGGAGTTCCCACTGCGGACGATATTTCACTTTCAGAGCTTGAGCGGCTCTACAACACGCTCCGTGAGAAGGGCACGCAGATTTCCTTCACCGGCGTGCAGACCGCGGTCAGCGAGATGATGGAAAGAGCGGGATTCCGCGAGCGTATCGGCGAGGAGCATTTCTACTGGGACGCCGTAGCGGCTATAAAGGCGCTGGAGGTTCGCGAGTACGGCTCGGACTACGCTGATTAAGCTGTGATTCAATATATAAAAAGTGGGAAAACACCAGTTTTCCCACTTTTAAGTTTATTCAGGAATTTGCAAATTCGTCAGACGTTAACTCCGAATGCGCGGCAGAGCGCTTCAAGTCCGCCCTGATAGCCGGCTCCGACAGCGTTGAACTTCCACTCGCCGCCGTGGCGGTACAGCTCGCCGATGACCAGCGCGGTTTCGATCGAGAAATCCTCGGTGAGGTCGTAGCGGAGAAGCTCCTCGTTAGTATCGGGGTTGTAAATGCGAATGAATGCATTGTTCACCTGACCGAAATTCTGGTTGCGCACCGCAGCGTCGTAAATGGTTACGGCGAACGTAATGCGGGAGATATTCTGCGGAACCTTGCTGAGGTCGATCTTTATTGTTTCATCGTCACCGTCGCCCACACCGTCGCGGTTGTCGCCGGTATGCTCAACTGAGCCGGAAGCATGCACGGTGTTTCCGTAGAACACGAAGTCGCCGTCGGACGTTACCTTGCCGTTGTCTCCGAGCAGGAACACCTCGGTGTCGAGGTCGAACTGAGAGCCGCTGTCGAACGCGTTGACGTCCCAGCCGAGACCCGCGTTTATCTTCGTCAGCCCGGGGTTGCTCTTTGTAAGTTCCACTTTCTGACCCTTGACCAGATTTACCATATTAATTACCTCTCTTTCATTTATGAAACGACCGTATGGTATTTATACAGCCGCATTGCGGCTTGCATATTTTTTAATCCATCGCGAAGCGATACCATGGATACCATGATTTACTCCGTTACCGGTTTGCCTTCGCGCGCCAGGCGCTCGCGCTCCGCCTGCGGGAGCCTGAGGTAGCTCGGCATGAGCGCCGCCGGGTCGATCAGCTCCTTGCCCTGCGCTGCGTAGCACACGCCGCTTCCGCGCTGGTAGCGCAGAATATAGGGAGCAAGCTCATATTTTTCCCCGGTGGACTTATGCGCAAGCTCTGCGCCGTCGCCTGCGAGTATTATCCTGCCGGACATGCCGGAAAGCTCCTGCGCAAGCTCCTCAAGACGTACCGCACGGTCGGCGCACTGACGTGTGATGATTCCGCCTTCGCTGCGGAATATCGCGTTGTAGACCTGCCCGCAGCGGGCGTCCATGCAGCAGACGATAGTGCCGTCAGTTCCGGTGAAATTGTACGCTATCGCTTCCAGCGAGGAGATACCCACGCACTTTTTCCCTGCGCCGTAGCACATTCCCTTAACGGTGGAAACCCCGATACGAAGTCCCGTGAACGACCCCGGACCAACTGTTACAGCGGCGGCGTCGAGGTCGGATACCTTCACGCCCGCGCATTTCAGCATGCTTTCCACCATCGGGAGCAGCGTCTGGGAATGCGTGTGCTTTGTATTCAGGAACTGTTCGGCGATTATCCTGCCGTCGCTGTCCATCAGCGCGCAGCCCGCCGATATCGCGGAGCTGTCTATGCCTAATATCATGTAGTCACTCCCTTTCAGCCGCTTAAAGGTACTGCTTTCCCTCAAGCTCGTTCCAGTAGGGCTTCAGCCCGCGGCTTTCCATATAGTGCGCGAAAGTTGTGCTGTTGTCGGCGGAAATGCGCGGCTCCGTCCACAGCGCGCCGCAGCCCTCGCAGATACGCACCGTATCCCCGGTCTGCTTCACCACAGCCCTGGAGATCTCATTGCTTCCGCACAGCGGGCAGACGATATGTCCGCATACCTTTATGCGGCGCTCGTTCTCGCCGGTCTTTTCAATGCGTATCTTCATTATGGTGCGGGAGCTGTCTCCGGCAAGCTCCTGCTCCAGACCTTCGATGTTCTCGCTCCACTCCGCCGCGATGATGCCTCCTCGGTCGAGGTAGTCGAGGAAACCTATAGCGTAGAGGTCGTCGTAGCTGTCGATACGGTACAGATCGAAGTGGAACAGCGGCAGCCGTCCTTCGGTGTATTCGTTGACCAGCGCGAAGGTCGGACTGGTTACGGGGTCGGTGATACCCAGCGCAGCGGCAAGCCCCTTTGTGAAGGTGGTCTTTCCCGCGCCCATGTCGCCTTCGTAAAGTATGATGTCTCCCGCTCGGAGCTGCGTGGCTATTTCCGCGGAAATACGCGCGGTGTCCTCCGGGCTGCGGGAGATGTATTCAACGTATTCTTCCATCAGAACAGACCGGTGATCCTTCCGTCTGCGTCAACGTCGATGTTGTCGGCGGCGGGAACCTTCGGAAGTCCCGGCATTGTCATAACGTCGCCGGTGTAGACTACCACGAAGCCTGCGCCCGCAGACGCTCTCACGTCGCTGACGCTGATGCTGAAATGCTCCGGCCTGCCGAGCTTTGTCGGGTCGTCGGACAGGGAATACTGCGTCTTTGCAACGCAGACCGGAACTCTGTCAAGACCGAGGCTCTCGATCTCCTTTATTGCCTTGTCGGCCTTTGCGGTGTAGTTAACGCCGTCTGCGCGGTAGATCTCCTTTGCGATGACGTCAAGCTTTTCCTTGATGGACAGCTTCTCATCGTAGAGGGGCTTGTATTCGCTCCTGGTGCTCTCGATGGTCTCAACGACCGCGTTCGCAAGCTCGATTCCGCCGTCGCCGCCCTTGAGGAACACATCTGAGAACGCCACCTTTGCGCCGTGATCCTCGCAGTACTTCTTAACGACTGCGATCTCAGCTTCGGTGTCGGTGTAGAAGTGGTTTATAGCAACTACGACGGGCACGCCGAACTTCTTGAGGTTGTCAATGTGAACGCCAAGGTTCACGATACCCTTTTCGAGTGCTTCAACGTTTTCCTTTGTGAGGTCGGGCTTTGCAACGCCGCCGTTGTACTTCAGCGCGCGGATAGTCGCTACGAGCACGGTGCAGTCAGGCTTTAATCCGGCGCAGCGGCACTTTATGTCGAAGAACTTCTCAGCGCCGAGGTCTGAGCCGAATCCTGCTTCGGTGATGGTGTAGTCAGCGAGCTTGAGCGCAAGCTTGGTGGCTCTTACGGAGTTGCAGCCGTGCGCGATATTCGCGAATGGACCGCCGTGGATAAGCGCAGGGTTGCCCTCGAGAGTCTGCACGAGGTTCGGGTTGATGGCGTCCTTGAGGAGCGCGGTCATGGCGCCGACAGCCTTGAGGTCGCGGGCGTAAACCGGCTCGCCGGAGTAGGTGTAGGCAACTAGGATATTTCCTAGGCGCTTCTTTAGATCTTCAAGGTCGGAAGCGAGGCAGAGGATAGCCATGATCTCGCTTGCAACGGTGATGTGGAAGTGATCCTCACGCGGGATACCATTGACCTTGCCGCCCATGCCGATAACGATGTTGCGGAGGGCTCTGTCGTTCATGTCGAGGCAGCGCTTGAAAAGTATCCTGCGGACGTCGATACCCAGCGCGTTGCCCTGCTGGATATGGTTATCCATAAGAGCCGCGAGGAGGTTGTTAGCCGATGTGATGGCGTGCATATCTCCGGTGAAGTGCAGGTTGATGTCCTCCATGGGAACTACCTGAGCGTATCCGCCGCCTGCGGCACCGCCCTTGATTCCGAACACCGGACCGAGGGACGGCTCACGCAGAGCCAGGATAGCCTTTCTGCCGGTCTTGTTCATGGCTTCGCAGAGACCTACCGAAGTGGTGGTCTTGCCCTCGCCCGCCGGAGTAGGATTGATCGCGGTAACGAGTATCAGCTTTCCGTCGGGCTTGTCTGCGAGGCGGTTGAACAGGTTCTGGTTCAGCTTTGCCTTGTAGTGGCCGTACTGCTCTACTTCGTCCTCCTCAATGCCGAGGTTCGCGGCTATCTCGCCGATCTTCTTCATTTTCGCCTGCTGAGCGATCTCAATATCTGTAAGCATTTTATGTCCTCCGTAATTTACATCAGCGTGAGCTGAGTTATGTCCTCGTCAGTAGCCGTTCCCGCAGAGGGTATCGACTTTATGCGCAGCGACTCGATGTCCTTAACGCCGCTCTGTTCCGCGGGATAAGCCCCAGCAAGCTCCGCCTTTGTAAGGCGCATTACCTGCACGCCCTGGGTGTCGCGCGCTGCCTTCGGGAGCACCAGCGCGGTGTTGAACGCCAGCGCCTTTCCGGCGGTCGAGCGCAGCACGAAATCCGAATCCTGCTTTATCAGGAACATTCCGACAAGCTCCGAAAGGTCGGAGTACGCGCCGGAAAGCTTGCGGCGCTTGGTCTTGGTCTCGTAGCTTGACAGCGGTACCTTCGCGCACTTGCCGTTCCTGTAGAACGTTACGAGCGTTTCGCTGTAGTCCTCCGTCACCGCCATGAAGATTATGCTCTCGCCGTCGTCAAATCCGAGCTTCGCGGGGATATAGTCGCCCATTACGCTCGCCTTGGTCTCGTCGAAATCGGTGCAGCGGGTCTTGTAGACCTGGTGCATGTCGGTGAAGAACAGCAGTTCCGCGCCGCCATTGACCTCGCCGGACCAGATTATCTCGTCGTTTTCCTTGAGCTTGTGCTGATTGCTCATTCTCAGAGACTGCGGCGTTATCTTCTTGAAGTACCCCTCCCGGGTCAGGAAGATGTTCACAGGACCCAGCTTCACCGGCTCCTCCGCAATGTCCGCGGATTCCTCCACGTCGTAGAGGAACATCGTGCGGCGGGGTTGACCGTATTTCTTGGAGATCTCCCGCAGCTCGTCGATTATCAGCTTGTTGACGCGGTTTTCATTGCCGAGGATATCCTCCATGTCGGCGATCTCCTTTTCAAGGTCGGCGGTCTCCTGGGTGCGCTTTAGGATATACTCGCGGTTGATGTGGCGCAGCTTGATTTCAGCAACGTACTCCGCCTGCACCTCGTCGATGCCGAACCCTATCATCAGGTTGGGAACTACCTCGGATTCCTCGTCGGTCTCGCGGATAAGCTTTATCGCATAGTCGATGTCGAGCAGTATCTTCTTGAGACCGTTGAGCAGGTGGAGCTTTTCCTTCTTCTTTTTCAGGTCGAAGGCTACGCGGCGCTTTACGCAGTTCCGGCGGAATACCGTCCACTCGTTCAGTATCTCGTAAACGCCCATTACGCGGGGAGTTCCGTTTATCAGCACGTTGAAGTTGCAGTTGAAGTTATCCTGTAACGGAGTCAGCCTGAACAGCTTGTTCATAACCGCGTCGGGGTCCTGACCCTTCTTGAGGTCGAACGCCAGCCGCAGACCGGAAAGGTCGGTTTCGTCGCGGACATCGGAAATTTCCTTCAGCTTGCCTTCCTTAACGAGGTCGACTACCTTGTCGATTATAGCCTCGATGGTGGTCGAGGGCGGTATCTGAGTGACCTCGATACAGCGCGCGTCCGGGTCGTAGCTGTACACGGCGCGTACTTTCACCGCGCCAAGTCCGGTGCGGTATATCTTGTTCATCTCCGCCTCGTCGTAGACGATGTAGCCGCCGCCCGGGAAATCCGGGCCTTTCAGCGTGGAAAGGGCGTCGTGCTCCGGGTCCTTCATGAGGGCTATAGTGGTTTCGCAAATCTCGCTGAGATTGAACGAGCAGATGTTGCTCGCCATTGATACGGCAAGTCCGAAGTTGCTGTTGACCAGCACCGCGGGGTATCTCACCGGGAAAAGGCTCGGCTCCAGCATGGTGTTGTCGTAGTTCGGCGCCATATCTACGGCTTCCTTGTCTATCTCGGCGAAAAGCTCGGCGCTTATCGGCTCGAGCTTCGCTTCGGTGTATCGCGAAGCCGCATACGCCATATCGCGGGAGTACGCCTTGCCGAAGTTGCCCTTGCTGTCAACATATGGGTGGAGCAGCGCTTCGTTTCCGCGCGCGAGTCTTACCATTGTTTCGTAGATGGCGGCGTCGCCGTGGGGATTGAGCCGCATGGTCTGACCGACTATGTTCGCGGACTTGGTGCGGTTTCCGGTCAGCAGACCCATCTTGTACATCGTATAGAGCAGCTTGCGGTGAGATGGCTTGAAGCCGTCTATCTCCGGCAGCGCACGGCTGACGATAACGCTCATCGCATAGGGCATGTAGTTCTCCTCAAGGGTGCTCACGATGTCCTTCTGCTCGACTATTCCGCTGCCCTCGATGTAAGCCCCGGCTATGGGGGAGCTTAACTTTCTGGGCTGCTTCTTTGGAGTGTTTTTCTTCAAATCTATCTTCCTTTATCGTGGAATTAACTGATATCAGCGGCGGCAAGGTACCTGCTGCCGTTTTCCTTGATGAACCGCTTGCGCCCTTCAAGGTCGTTGCCGAGGAGCACGTCGAACATCTCGCGGGTAGCCTCCAAATCGGTGGGGTTGACCTTTATAAGGCGGCGGGTGTCGGGGTTCATGGTGGTGAGGCTCATCATGTCGGGGTCGTTCTCACCAAGACCTTTGCTTCGCTGTATGGTGTACTTCGCGTCGCCTATCATGCCGAGTATCTTGGTTTTTTCCGGCTCGGTGTAGGCAAAGTAGGTGCGGTCCTTCGTGTTTATCTCGTACAGCGGGGATTCCGCGATGTAGACGTAGCCCTTCTCGATAAGGGTGGGGCAAAGCTCCTGTATCATCGTGAGTATCAGCGTGCGAATCTGGAATCCGTCCTCGTCGGCATCGGTGCATATCACGATTTTGTTCCAGCGCAGGTTGTCGAGGTTAAACGTGGATATCTGCTTGTTCGCCTTGGTCTTGACCTCCACGCCGCAGCCCAGAACCTTTATCAGATTCGTTATTATCTCGCTCTTGAATATCTTGTCGTAGCTTGCCTTGAGGCAGTTCAGTATCTTACCGCGAACCGGTATCACCGCCTGGAACTCTGCGTCCCTGGCGAGCTTTACCGAGCCCAGCGCCGAATCACCCTCCACGATGTAGACCTCGCGGCGGGAAACGTCCTTGCTGCGGCAGTCCACGAACTTGTCGATACGGTTGGTGAGGTCGAGCGTGCCGGTGAGCTTCTGCAGCGTGCTCTGACGCACTTTGTCGGCGTTCTCGCGGGAGCGCTTGTTTATCAGCACCTGGGTGCCTATCTTCACGGCTTCGTCCGGATTCTCAAGGAAGTATACCTCGAGCTGATGCTTGAGCCATTCGGTCATGGCTTCGGTTATGAACTCGTTGGTGACGGCTTTCTTGGTCTGGTTTTCGTAGCTCGCCTGGGTCGAGAAGTTGTTCGAGATGAACACCAGGCAGTCCTCGATGTCCTCCCACTTTATGCTCTTTTCGCCCTTGTTGTACTTGTTTCCGTTTTTGAGGTACCCGTCTATCTGCGACAGGAACGCCTTCTGGAGCGCCTTCTGCGGGCTTCCGCCGTGCTCCAGCCAGCTTGAGTTGTGGTAGTGCTCGATGAACTGCACTTCCTTGCTGAACGTGAACGCGACGTTCAGTTTCAGCTTGTATTCGTCCTTGTCCTCGCGGTCGCGGCCCTGGCGCTCGGCGGTCCAGTGCTGCGGAGTTGTCATCGATTTGTCGCCGACCAGCTCAAGCAGGTAGTCGCTGATTCCGTTTTCATAGCAGAATATCTGCTCGGTGAAGGTGCCGTCCTCGTGCTCGTTTTTCAGCACGAGTTCCACGCCGTCGTTGACTACAGCCTGCCTGCGGAGGATATCCGCGAGGTAGTCCGCGCCGATGTCGATATCTGTGAATACTTCAAGGTCGGGCTTCCAGTGTATCTTTGTGCCGGTGGTGCCGTTGCCGCGGGACTTCTTGAATCCGCGCTCGTCCTGGGTCACGTTGAAGCCTTTTTCGAACCGCAGCGAGTAGTTCCACTGACCGCGGCGGCTCTCGACCTCCATGTATTCGCTGGAGAACTGCGTAGCGCACAGACCCAGACCGTTCAGACCCAGCGCGAAGGAGTAGTTTCCGCCGGAGTTGTTGTTGTACTTGCTTCCCGCGTACAGCGTGCAGAATGCAAGCTCCCAGTTGTATTTATCCTCTGATTTGTTGAAATCTATCGGGATACCTCTTCCGAAGTCCTCGACAGTTATAGACTTATCCTCGTGAAGCGTGATTATAATGCGCTTTCCGTAGCCCTCACGCGCTTCGTCGATGGAGTTCGAAATAATCTCGAACACCGAGTGGCGGCAGCCGTCGACGCTGTCCGAGCCGAAAATTACGCCCGGGCGCAGACGCACCTGGTCAGGCCCCTTCAGCGCTACGAGGTCGTTGTAGTTGTTTTCCTTTGGCATTTATGCATCTCCTGTTTACCGCGGTTAACCACAGACGGGCAAAAAACCGCATTATCATTTTTAGTATATCACAGTTTGAAAAAAAATGCAAGTACCAAAGCAAAACGTTGACAAATCTCCGGCAAGCAATTATAATAGTACTATAAAAATCAAAGGAGAACCAACATGAAAAAAGCAATTATCTTCGACCTCGACGGAACTCTCTGGGACAGCTCCGAGAGCGTCTGCGAATCCTGGAACATCGTTTTCAGCAGATACCCTGAAATAACCCGCCGCCTGACCCCGGCGGACGTCCAGGGCTTCATGGGAAAGACCCTCGACCAGATATTCCCCATCGCGCTGCCGGATACTCCGGACGAACTCCGCCGGAAGGCGCTGAACGAGTGCGTTCATTACGAGCTGGAATACATCGCGGAGCACGGCGGGCGGCTCTACCCCAAGCTCCGGGAGACCCTCGTGGAACTGCGCAGGAGCTACGCGCTCATCATCGTCAGCAACTGCCAGGACGGCTATATACAGGACTTCCTCGACTTTGCGGATATGCGCGGGCTGTTCGGCGATTTCGAGAGCGCGGGCGGCACGGGGCTTTCCAAGGGCGAGAACATCAAGCTGGTGATAGAGCGGAATTCAATTGATAGGGCGGTGTATGTCGGCGATACCCAGGGCGACCTAGATTCCGCTGATTTCGCGGGGATTCCGTTTATCCGCGCGGCTTACGGATTCGGTCAGATGAACCGCCCGGTGCCGGAGATACGCGAGTTCTCCGATCTTCCCGAAAAAGCCGCCGAAATTATCTGATTTACGCAAATTATCAAGACAAATGCTCCTCGGAACGCTATAATATAAGTGTAAGCTTACATTTAAGGCAATACCGCACAAAGACCATTTATTAGATTTTGTACGTGTCTTGCTTGCATCTTTTCCGTCATCTTGCACAATTCGTCCTAGCAAGGCGTCAGCCTTGCGTCGTCCTCATTGTACAATCTGACGAAAAATCTGACTGCGCAATACACGCACAATCTTTGTGCGGTATTGCCTTAACGAAAGGGGAATGACATGGAAGCCGACAAGCTGACCGCCCTCGCCGCCGCGCTTGAATACGTCGAGCAGAACCTGACCTCGGAATTTTCCCAGGAGAAGTGCGCGAGATACGCCTGCTGCTCCCTGTCGGGACTGCAAAAGCTGTTCCGCAGCGTGTTCCGCAGGAGCGTTGGGGATTACGTCGCCCGCAGGCGGCTCACCGCGGCTGCCAGGGAGCTTCAGCAGACCGACCGCACCGCGCTGGACATCGCGGTGGAATTCGGCTGGGGAAGCGCGGAGGCTTTCACCAGGGCGTTTTCCCGGGTGTGGGGCGTAACTCCGTCGGAGTACCGCAGGAGCTGGCACTTTTCCGGTCTCTGTCCGCGCCTGGATTTCCCCCGGCACTTTATGCGTGAAGGAGAGCTTATCATGACAAGTAAATACGATATTTCCGAGCTTTACGACTACATCAGGTCCAGGCAGGGAACCTACGCCGTCACATTCGACGCCTCGCATCTCATGGAGATAAACGATACGTTAGGGCGCGAAGCCGGCGACAAGGTGATACTTGAGTGTATCCGCCGCATAGACCGCGAGTGCTCCGACGGAATGATGATGTTCCGCATAGGCGGCGACGAATTTGTGATGATGACGGGGCTTTCGGACAGGGCGGAGGTCGCCGCCCTCGCCGGGAAGATACTGGCGCACAACGGCGAGAGCGTATCCCACGGCGGCACGGATATTCCGGTCAGCATGCGCGCCGGCGCGGTGATGCTCCGACCCGGGAAGCTTAGCTACAGCGAGCTTTTCACCGAGCTGGTAAGCGCCCCGGCGGAGATCCCCGGAGATGTGCGTTTCTGAATCCGGTAGGCCGCGGAGTACTGGTTTTCGCTTCCTTTTGCCTACAAAAGGAAGCGGGAGTGTGAGAACAGAGCCTTCACTACTCTGCGCGCCGGCGCGCAGCTAAACGTTTCAAAAGCGCTAAAGGGGTGTGGGGGAAAACAAGAGTTTTCCCCCGCAGCTTTTGTGAAATTATTTCAAAAACTATATTGACCTTATGGGAGATTTGTGATAAAATAATAATATATTCTTTTGAAAAGAGGTATCTGTATGATCGCTATAGGTTCCGACCATGCCGGTTACGCGCTTAAATGCGAAATGATAAAGCACCTTGAGGAAAAGGGCGTTGAGTTCATCGACTGCGGCTGCAATGGCGAGAGCGTCGACTACCCCGATATCGCGGAGAAAACCTGCGAAAAGGTAACTTCCGGGGAGGCCGACAAGGCAATACTCATCTGCGGCACAGGCGTGGGCATTTCCATTTCTGCGAACAAGATAAAGGGAATACGCGCTGCGCTCTGCGGCGACTGGTATTCCGCGAAGTACACCCGCCTGCACAACGACGCGAACGTGCTGTGCATGGGCGGCAGAGTTATCGGTGCAGGTCTTGCGGCTGAGATCGTGGACGTGTTCCTTGATACTGAATTTGAGGGCGGACGTCATGCGCGCCGCGTTGAAAAGATCATGAAGCTGGAGGAAAAGTAATATGAGTAACGTTATCGTTTGCGACCACCCGCTGGTTCAGCACAAGATATCCCTGCTGAGGGACAAGAACACCGGTTCCAAGGAGTTCCGCGAGTTGGTTCAGGAGATCGCGATGTTCATGTGCTACGAGGCTACCCGCGACCTTCCGCTGAAGGAAGTTCAGATCGAAACTCCCCTCGCGCTTGCCAACGCCAAGATCATCAGCGGCAGAAAGGTCGCTTTCGTACCGATCATGAGAGCCGGTCTCGGCATGATGGAGGGCGCTCTCGCGCTGGTTCCCGCCGCTAAGGTAGGTCACATCGGTCTGTACCGCGACGAATCCAACGGAAGCACCACGCACGAGTATTACTGCAAGCTGCCGTTCGATATCGCAAACCGCGAGGTTATCATTCTCGACCCGATGCTCGCTACAGGCGGCTCCGCTGTGAAGGCTATCAACATCGTGAAGAAGGCAGGAGCAAAGCAGATAAAGTTCATGTGCATCGTCACCTGTCCGCAGGGTCTGAAGGCAGTGCAGGACGCTCATCCTGACGTTGACATCATCACCGGCGCTATCGACGAGGGACTCAACGAGAACCTCTATATAGTTCCCGGCATCGGCGACTGCGGCGACAGACTTTTCGGCACAAAGTAATTACAGATATAGAAGAAATTATTACGTCCTGAATGGGGAAAACAGCCTTGCCGGAGGTTCAAAGCTCCGGCGGGATCTTTATGCCGCATTCAGGACGTTTCGTTTTGCACCCGGTTTTCGTGTAACCGGAGTTTCATGCATTGCAGCGCGGTTTATTGCTGTCAAGGGTAAATTTATACGAATTCTTTGGATTTAATTCTACATATTCTATATTTGCATATCGCATTTTATATGTTGACTTATACAAGAAAAAGTGCTATTATAGATATACTGCTACTAGATATAGAACATGTGTATCCAGAATGATACAAATATTGAAAATTCGAAAGGACTGTCGGCTCAATGATCAGGGTAATAAAAAAGGACAATACAAAGGAAGAATTCAATGTCCAGAAGGTGGTGAACGCGGTAAATAAGTCCGCCACCCGCGTGATGTACGAGTTTACCCCCACTGAGATCGAATATATCTGCAGCTACGTCACCGAGAAGGCAGAGGCGTTCCACACGGACGAAATCACCATCGCCCAGATGCACAACATAGTTGAGGGCGCTCTGGAGGCCACAAATCCGGACGTTGCAAAGAGCTACAAGGACTACCGCAACTACAAGCAGGACTTTGTAAGCATGCTGGACGAGGTGTACAAGAAGAGCCAGTCCATCATGTACATCGGCGACAAGGAGAACTCCAACACAGATTCTGCGCTTGTTTCCACCAAGCGGAGCCTTATTTTCAACGAACTGAACAAGGAACTCTACCAGAAGTTCTTCATGACCACCGAGGAGCTCCAGGCGTGCCGTGACGGCTACATTTACGTCCACGACATGAGCGCCCGCCGCGACACGATGAACTGCTGTCTGTTCGATGTAAAGAGCGTGCTTGAGGGCGGCTTCGAGATGGGCAACCTCTGGTACAACGAGCCCAAGACGCTTGCCGTTGCGTTCGACGTTATCGGCGATATCACGCTGTCCGCTGCGAGCCAGCAGTACGGCGGGTTCACGGTTCCGAGCGTTGACCTGCTGCTCGAACCGTACGCGGAGAAATCCTACAAGAAGCAGTACGACCGCTACAAGAGCCTGGGGCTGTCCGACGAGGCAGCCGAGCGCGAGGCGATGGCGGACGTAAAGGTGGATTTCGAGCAGGGATTCCAGGGCTGGGAGTACAAGTTCAACTCCGTAAGCTCCAGCCGCGGAGACTATCCGTTCATCACCATGACTGCCGGCACAGGTACCGGAAGATTCGCGAAGATGGCAAGCATAACCATGCTGGACGTCCGCCGCAAGGGTCAGGGAAAGAAGAACTGCAAGAAGCCGGTTCTGTTCCCGAAGATCGTGTTCCTTTACGACGAGAACCTCCACGGTCCCGGAAAGCCACTTGAGGACGTGTTCAGGGCTGGCGTTGAGTGCAGCTCCAAGGCTATGTACCCCGACTGGCTCAGCCTCACCGGAGACGGCTATGTTGCCTCCATCTACAAGAAATACGGCAGGATAATCAGCCCGATGGGCTGCCGCGCATTCCTTTCCCCGTGGTTCGAGCGCGGCGGAATGGAGCCTGCGGACGAGAACGACAAGCCGGTGTTCGTCGGCAGATTCAATATCGGCGCGGTTTCGCTCAACCTTCCGATGATATACGCGAAGGCTCAGCAGGAGAGCAGGGACTTCTTCGAGGTGCTTGACTACTACCTGAATCTTATCAGAAAAATACACATTCGCACCTATGATTACCTCGGCGAGATGAAGGCGAGCACAAATCCGCTGGCTTACTGCGAGGGCGGATTCCTGGGAGGTCATCTCGGCATTCATGACAAGATAAAGCCGCTGCTGAAGTCGGCTACGGCTTCGTTCGGCATCACCGCGCTCAACGAGCTTGAGCAGCTTGCGGACAAGAAGTCACTTGCGGAGGACGGCAGCTTCGCGCTGAAGGTCATGGAGTACATCAATAAGCGCGTTTCTGAGTTCAAGAAGGAGGACGGACACCTCTACGCCATCTACGGAACTCCCGCGGAGAACCTCTGCGGATTACAGATAAAGCAGTTCCGCAAGAAGTACGGCATTATCGAGAACGTATCCGACCGCGAGTACGTAAGCAACAGCTTCCACTGCCACGTTACCGAGGACATCACCCCGATACAGAAGCAGGACCGCGAGGAGCGCTTCTGGGATCTGTTCAACGGCGGAAAGATACAGTACGTCCGCTACCCGATCGACTACAACAAGGGCGCTGTAGAAACGCTGGTGCGCCGTGCGATGAACAAGGGCTTCTACGAGGGCGTGAACCTCTCGCTGGCGTATTGCGACGACTGCGGCTATCAGCAGCTTGAGATGGACGTCTGCCCGAAATGCGGCAGCACGAACCTCACGAAAATCGACCGCATGAACGGCTACCTGAGCTATTCGAGGGTAAAGGGCGATACGCGCCTTAATGCGGCGAAAATGGCGGAAATAGCCGACCGCAAGAGCATGTAAAAAACGAAAGTGAACTTAAACAATGCGTTACCATAACATAACTACCGACGATATGCTGAACGGCGACGGACTTCGCACCGTGCTGTGGGTGGCGGGGTGCGAGCACCGCTGCCGGGGCTGTCACAATCCTATTACATGGGACGTCGACGGCGGCGTACCGTTTGACGAAGCCGCGGAGCAGGAGCTTTTCGAGAAGCTCTCCGCGGATTACATAAGCGGAATAACGTTCAGCGGCGGCGACCCGCTCCACAAGCGCAACCGCGACGAGATAACCAGGCTTGCGAAGAAAGTTCGCGAGACTCTGCCTGGGAAAACCATCTGGCTCTACACCGGCTATAGCTGGGAGGATATCAGTGACCTTGAGATAATCCCGCTGCTTGACGTGCTGGTTGATGGAAAATATGTCGAGGCGGTCCGCGACCCGAAGCTGCACTGGAAGGGAAGCTCCAACCAGCGCGTTATCGACGTCCAGGAAACGCTGAGACTTGGCAAAGTGGTACTATTTGACTGAAAGGTGATGACTATGAAAAGAATAGCAAAGTTTGAAAAGGTAAGCTTGACGCAGTTCAAGGCAGGCTGCACGCGCGAGGACGCAGAAAAGGTCTACGAGGGCATAAAGCTCCCGAAGCGTGCAACGGCGGGCTCCGCAGGGTACGACTTCTATGCTCCGTTCGATATTGAGCTGAAGCCCGGTGAGACCGCAAATATCCCGACGGGTATCCGGGTGCTTATCGAGGACGGCTGGGTGCTGAAAATCTACCCGCGCAGCGGTCTGGGATTCAAGTACCGCCTACAGCTCAACAACACGGTCGGGATCATCGACAGCGACTATTCAAGATCGGATAACGAGGGTCACATTTTTATTAAGGTTACAAATGATTCCAACGAGGGCAAAACGCTGAGCATTCCGGCGGGAACCGGCTTCGCGCAGGGGATCTTCGTTGAGTATGGGATCACGGTGGACGACGACGCGTCGGGAGTACGAAACGGCGGTTTCGGCTCGACAACTAAATAATATAAAAGGCAGGAATCAAAGTTCCTGCCTTTTGTTTATTTGCTGTTTTTCTGCTTGTCGTAAGCTGTAACGTATTTATCGGCGATGTTTGCGATCTTTTCGTAGCCCGGGTCGCTGTTAGCGAGCACCGCCTTGAAGAACGCGTACACTTCCTTGCTGGTGACGCGGGAAATACGGTTCGCGATGTACTCGTGCGTTGCGTACAGCTCAGGATTGTCGAGTATCGCGAGGGAGAACTCCACGAATTTCTTCGGGTTGGTGAATTGCAGGTAGTTGCATGCGGTCACGATACTTGCGTAGAAGTTCGGCGAAATAATTATCTCGTCATTGTACTCCACCTCGCCGGCAAGCAGCGCGTTTAACTGTCCTTGAGTGAGCTTGTCAACGGTGAATACCGACTCCATCATTTCGCAGTCAGGCATTTGCTCGCACTGGTCAAGCACGGGGCGGGGAATTACCTTGTTGCTGTAGGATTTTTTCCGAACCAGTCCCAGCTTGCGGGTCAGAGCACGGTACTGTTCCGGCTTATACTCAAACCTGGTTTCAAGCAGTATCTTCAGCATTTCCCGCGGGAACAGCTCCAGCGGTATCTTCACTGACGCGCTGCGGAATCCGGTAATTCCTTCCTGCTTTGGAGTTTCCGGCGCGGGCTTCGGCTGTTCAGCAGGCGCTGCCTCGGCTTCGGGAGCCGCTTCCTCTGCCGCGGCATTTTCCGTAGGAGCCTCCGTATCATCAGCCGGAGCGGTAGCTTCCGCGGGCGCAGGAGCAGTCACTGGCTTTACAGGTTCGTCGGTATATGGCTCGTTTATCTTTTCAATTACCGCGCACTTGTATGGTATCTTCGCGTCAACGCAGGATACCGCGCCATGGTGTCCCTTCAGAAGCACGGAGTGCAGCCCGGACAGGTGGTACACGATTCCCTGGCAAACCCTCGACTTCGCAGCTTCGTTAGTCATGGGGAGCAGCTTTGAGTCGTAGGTGTCCAGCGGTGTGCCGGGTATCAGGAAGCAGGGGCGGAATGTCTTGCTCCTGCCGATGGTGCGGTTGTGCTCGGCGGTTCCGTGTATCTCGTGGGCGAGATTGTAGGCTCCCCAGAAGAATGTACCGGCTCCGTCGGTGGGGTAGTAGTCGGAATAGTAGATCGTGTAAACCCCGTCGGGGAGCAGCGCAAGCACGTCGTGCAGCCCCGCCGCGAGGGAATCCCCCTTGTTCAGCCGCGTGAAGCTTTCTGTGAGCGTGTCGTGTATCTCATCGTCCATCGCGGAGTAGCCGGTGCACAGTGAAATGAGCTTATCGGAGCTTTTGCTGCCGTGATTCGGGCAGAGTATCTCGGCGACCGGGTCGTTGCCTATGTAGAAAAGGCGGGTCTGCGCCGAGGTATCGCCGCGCTTGGCTCCGTAGCCTGCCGAGCAGGTGCCTATTACCGCCTTGCCGCCGCGCACGGAGACAAGCACAACATTGCTGCCGCCGATGTCGATATGTTCGCTTTTTATCTCAACTCCCACTTGCCGTTACCTCCATTTAACGCTGTTCAAGACGAAGTGAAATTATATCCGCGATACCGCCGATACACTTCTTGTCGAATGCCTTCTTGGGCACGAAAACCGATGTGCTGCCGTCCTTATAGAAAACGAACATCTTGTCTGATTCTATAAAGTAGTCCAGGGACGACCACGGTATCAGCTCCTGATTGTCGGCGATGCAGCTTTCGCAGGCTGAAAAGCCGTATGGGCTGATTATGAACGATATCGGCTCGTTTGAAGCAGGGTCGCAGCTTGAAACTGCGGTGTACTTCCTGCGCGCGACCGCGTGGCATATCATGTAGACGATCAGTGTCAGGATCGCGCCGCCGATCATCGAGATGGGTATGAAGTACAGAACGTTGCTGCGGGTTATTCCCACGAAAATGTGGAGCGCCAGCAGGATAACGAGCATGAGCATTACCGCGAGCAGCCACATAACCTTCATCAGCCGGAAATTCATCAGCATGATGAACGTCGCCGCCGCGTCGTTTTCGTCTATCTCGCAGGAGCCGTAGTAGGATTCCTTGCCGGGGTCGGTCTCGATGTACTCGCTTTTCAGCGGTAAAATGCGTCGCTGGTGTACATACTCAAATCCGCCGGATTTCTGCGCGCATTCGATTATCGCGATGGCGCGGAAGTAATCCGACTGGTCGCCGAAATCCTTCTTGGGGATAATGAAATCGCAGTTTTCGGTATGTATCGTAATGGCGCGCTTGTCCTCCGTAACCGTCTGCACAAGATCCCAGCTATAAACAAGTGGCTGAGGTCCGTTCGCGTAGACTGCAAATACCTCGCCAATAATATATGTCACTCCTGCGCCCTCGTTGTATATCTTGACAGGGCGTAAGTCACAGAATGCCATTTCCTCACCTTCCAAACATAATTCTCATGGTAGTATGATACTATATACTATTATTTATTATATCATATAATAACGAATAAATAAAGGGGTTTTGGAGAAAAAATACAGTTTTTTTGCAAAAAATTCGGACGAAAAGTGCAGAAACCTTCCGTCCGTGTTATGTCAGAATGTGAATTCGAGCGCCTTGCCCTTTTCGGTGTCAAGCGACATGTGACGCACCTCGCCGTTTACAGGAACGTCAATTTCACATTTTCCGCCGAGTTTGGGCATTATGCGGAGCTTCCGTACCGAGCCCTTTTCCCAAGAAGCGTCGATGACGAAACCGCCCCGGGCGCACAGTCCGGTGAATTTACCAGTGTTCCAGTCGGCAGGGCATGCCGGAAGCAGCCTGATAGACTTCTCGTGGCTTTGCAGCAGCATTTCCGCGATACCTGCGGAGGCTCCGAAGTTTCCGTCGATCTGGAAAGGCGGGTGGAAGTCCCACAGATTCTGGAACGTGCAGCTCTCAAGAAGCCCGCGCAGCAGCTTGTAAGAACGCTCGCCGTCGCCGGTGCGCGCCCAGAGGTTGATTTTGTACGCTCTCGCCCAGCCGGTGGACTCGTCGCCGCGGTCGTTCATCGTGGCGATCGCCGCCTTCATCAGCTCCGGTCTGGAGTGGTTTATCTGCTTGCCTGGGTAAAGTCCCATCAGGTGGGAGATGTGGCGGTGATTCTTCTGCACCCTGCTGCGGTCGAAGTCCGGCTCGTCCTCCTCGAACCACTCCTTGAGCAGTCCGGTCCTGCCGATGTGGTAGGGCTTCAGCTTCGGGAGTATATCCTTGACTTTTCCTGCAAGCTCCGGGTCGGTGTTAAGCTTCTTGGAGGCCTTGAGGAAGTCGATGAAAAGCTGCTCGATGAGGCTCTGCTCGTAGGTGTTTCCGATGGTCGCGGGGCCGTGCTCCGGTGAGTATGTCGGCGAGGACACCATTCTGTCCTGCTTCTTATCGTAGATGAGCCACTGAACGTAGAACCGCACGCTCTCGCGCATTATCGGGTAGATTTTGTCACGGAGGTAGTCCTTGTTGCCGGTGAATTCGTAGTGCTCCCAGATGTTCTGCATGAGCCATGCGACTGCGGCGGTCGACCAGCCCCAGTAGAACTCCCAGCCGGGAGCCGTCCAGCCGAAGGGTGAGCACTGCGTATGCGCAGTCCAGCCGTTTTCGGGGTTCTCGGGAGTGCTCTCTATGCCATAGTATTCCTTCGCGGTGACGCGCCCCGGCTCCCGCAGGGAATCGAGAAAATCCGTCAGCGGAGGGACTGTTTCCGCGAGGTTCGTGTTATATGCGCCCCAGTAGTTCATCTGGAGATTTACGTTTATATGGTAGTCGCAGCACCATGGCGGAGTGTTGCTCTCGTTCCACACGCCCTGGAGGTTTGCCGGAAGGGAGCCTTCCCTTGACGAGGAGATCAGCAGGTATCTTCCGTAGCTGAAATACAGCGTTTCGAGGCGTCTCATGGCTGACTTGTCGCCGGCGCGGTAGGCTTCCAAGAGCTTGTCCGCGGGAAGCTCCCTTTCCTCGCCGAGGTCGAGGGAAACGCGGCTGAACATGCTGGAATAATCCGTGTAGTGCTCCTCGTAGAGCGCGTCCCAGCCGAGGCGCTCCGCGGTGTGGAGCAGCGGCTTTGTGACTGCGGAAGGCTCCGTTTCGGTGCGGTATTTCGGGAACTTCATGTCGTAGTCGGTGGCTGCGCAGAAGAACACCGCAGCTTCGGAAGCGCCGGAGATCTCAAGCGCCTTCCCGGCGGAGGTGATGCTTCCGTCGCAGAAAACGCGGAATCTCGCGTCGAAGCGCATGCCGTTATCCTCGGCGGCGCCGGAGTATATGAGTGTGTTATTTTCAGCGGTTATCGCCGCTGCGTGGGTCTTGTCGAGGGAGAGTCTGAAATTGAGCGCGCCCTTTTCAGAAGCGGTGAACCTGAACGCGATGACCCTTGCGGGGTAGCTTGCGAACGCCTCGTGGGTGAATCGCACTCCGCCCTTGGTGAATCCGCAGGAGTACAGCGACTTGTCCAGATCAAGGCAGCGGCGGTAGGAGCTTACCTCCCCATCGGGGAGCGTGAAGTCGAGCACCGCGTCGCAGAGGAGCAGGTAGCTGCCGAAATCCCCGTCGCCGGTGAGCATCGGGAGAAGTTCCTCGGCGCGTTCATTCTCGCCGGCGGCGAGGAGCTTCTGCACCTGCTTTACATATGTATATCTGCCGCGGTGGTTTCCGCCGTAGTAGTCGGGGCGCGCCGCGCAGGGACCGCCCGCCCAGAACGTCTTTTCGTTGAGGACGACGCGCTCCTGTTCGATACCGCCGAACATGCTGGCGCCCATGTATCCGTTGCCTATCGGAAGGCAGGTCTGTTCCCACAGCCCGAAGTCGCCGGGGTGGTCAAAATAGATCTGGTTGGTTCTGCTCATATCTTTATATCCTTCTAAAATGCGCTTTTTGCGGTTACAGACCGGAAAAGCACCGGCTGTAATCGTTCACAGCATAATTATACCACACTTATCGCTAATTGTCAATAAAATTCAGCAATTGTCATTCGTCGGTGGGCTTCAGCTCGGTAATTATGTGATCGGTCAGGCGCGCGATGGTCTCAAGGTCCTCGCTGTCCGGGACTTCCTTCCCGGCGGACGTCGCTATCGTATGGAACGTTCCCTGGATTATAAAGGAAAGAACAATGTCGTTGCGGCGGCTTTTCAGGTTCGGGAATTCCGCGTAGAGGCGCGCTTTTATGCGTTCCTCGATCTTCTCCGCGAACCCGGAATACCTCGAGCCGGAGAACACGCTGTTCAGCGTGGAGAGATTGTTCAGCAGCGCACGGCGCATTTCTGCGGTGTACTTGCGGGGATCGTCGAAAAATTTGTTCAGACCCTGTATTTCGGAAAGAATATCGTCGATCACCTCGTCCTCCATCTCGTCGGCGAGGGAGTAGATGTCCGAGTAATGAAGATAGAACGTCGCCTTGTTGATCTCGGCGAGCTTCGCCAGTTCGGTCACGGTGATCTTTTCTATCGGTTTTTTCCTGCGAAGCTCCAGAAAAGCGGATTTGATCGCAGCACGGGTTTTCTGAATTCTTAGATCCATGTGGGTCCTCCAAAATAGACAAATATGTACAAACGTCGCGTATTAGACTTTGGTATGATTTTGTTGCTTGAACAGTTTAACAATATATATTATAATTATTTTGTACATATTTAATTATAACGTAAAATACGAGGATTGTCAACCTATATTTTACAATTTGGAGGTAATATTTTGAATTTACGTGATTTCAGCTCCGGCGACTGCTTTGACGTCTACAAATGGCTCGGTGCGCAGTTCGACGGCTTCGGCACTACGTTCAGAGTTTATGCGCCTAATGCGGAAGGCGTGTCGGTCATCGGCGACTTCAACGGCTGGCAGGACTGGTACCTCAACCGTACCTGCGATGGCAAATTCTGGGAGATACGCATAACCGACGCAAGACCGGGGCAGATGTACAAATACAAGATTTACCACGGCGGGAACTGCGTTGAGCACTGCGACCCGGTGGGCTTCGGCATGGAGCTGCGCCCGAAATTCGCTTCCATAATACGCGACATGCGTTTCGACTTTGACGACCTCGACTGGATGGAGAAGCGCCACACCTGGCACGGCGACGCGCTGAACATCTACGAGGTCCACCTCGGAAGCTGGCGCACGGATCCCGGCGACCCCAACGGCTGGTACAAATACGAGGACATCGCGCCGCAGCTCGTGAAGTACTGCAAGGAGCACGGCTACAACTGCGTCGAGCTTATGCCGCTGAACGAGTACCCCTGCGACGAAAGCTGGGGCTATCAGGCGACCGGATTCTTCTCGCCGACCTCCCGATACGGAACCGCCGAGGGTCTGAAAAAGCTGGTGAACACCTGCCACAAGAACGGCATTGCAGTGCTGATGGACTACGTTCCGGTGCATTTTGCGGTGGACGGCTACGCGCTGGCTCAGTTCGACGGCACCCCGACCTACGAATCGCAGTTCAAGGACATCGCGTTCAGCGAGTGGGGAAGCTGCAACTTCGACTTCACGAAGGGGCCGGTATGCAGCTTCCTGAAGTCCGCAGCGAACTACTGGCTGACGGAATACCATTTCGACGGGCTTCGCATGGACGCTATCAGCCGCGTTATCTACTACATGGGCGACCCTTCCCGCGGTGAGAACGTGTGCGGCGTGAAGTTCCTGAAATCGCTGAACCGCGGGCTGAAGTGGATCCATCCGTCCGCGATACTCTGCGCGGAGGATTCCACGGATTACCCGATGGTAACAAAGCCGGTGGACGAAGGCGGTCTCGGCTTTGACTACAAGTGGGACATGGGCTGGATGAACGACACGCTCAACTACTTCCGCACTCCGCCGGACGAGCGCGTGAACCACTACCACAAGCTGACATTCTCAATGATGTACTACTACAGCGAGAAGTACATACTCCCGCTTTCCCACGACGAGAACGTACACGGCAAGGCAACCGTCATTCAGAAGATGTACGGCGATTACGACGATAAGTTCCCGCAGGCGAGGGCGCTTTATATGTACATGTACGCGCACCCGGGCAAGAAGCTGAATTTCATGGGAAGCGAGCTTGCGCAGTTCCGCGAGTGGGACGAGAAGCGCGAGCAGGACTGGGATATCCTGAAGTACCCCATGCACGACGGATTCATGCATTTCATGAAGAAACTGTGCAATATGTACCTTGAGATACCGTCGCTCTCCCGCTGGGACGACGCTCCGGAGGGCTTCCGCTGGCTGGACTGCGACAGTGCGCTCAAGCGCTGCTACACCATGCTCAGAAGCTGCGACGGAGGCGCTCCGGTGGCTGCGGTGTTCAATCTCTCCGACCGCGTGCAGGACGGCTACGTACTGAACATCGGGCAGGGCAAGCGGCTGAAGCTGCTGCTTGATTCCACCGAGGACAGGTACGGCGGCTGCGCTCCGCACTATCCCGGAAGTATGACCGCCGATCAGAACGGAAATGTGAAGCTGAGCGTCCCGAGGTACTCCGCGGCGTATTACGAGGTAGCCGACTCTGTTCCGAAGGGAAACGCAGGCGGTCCGGCGAATCAGAGCCGTCACGGTCAGCAGCGCCGCCGCTCCAGAAAGAAAAAGCATTGAATTATCCGCCGTGCCGATGGAGGAAACTCTGCGGCGCGGCATTTTATTCGGGTTTCCGCAATTTTCGAAAAAAATCGAAAAAATTTTATAAAAACGCTTGACAAATCCGGAACGATGTGCTATAATATACAAGTCGAAACGAGACAGGGGCTCGACAGAAAACAAAGCTCCGATATATTCAGAAATGGACAGGTGGCTGAGCTGGTCTAAGGCGCACGATTGGAAATCGTGTAACGATTAAACCCGTTCGAGGGTTCGAATCCCTCCCTGTCCGCCATATTTAGCCGCGTATTTCAGCGCGGCTAAAATTATATTATAGGCTGTCTTTTATAGGCGGTCATTTTAGTATCCGGAATACATATGTCCCGAACCTGAAAAGGAGAATACTATGAAGTACGAATTAACAAAGGATCTTGAAACAGGAAACCGAATCATTGATAATGAGCACCGTGAACTCCTGAACGCCGTCAACGCGCTGCTTGACGCATGCAGCGCCGGCAAGGGACGCGCCCAGGTGAGCAGCACTGTAAAGTTCCTGAACGACTACGTTGACCGCCATTTCGCGCATGAGGAGCAGCTTCAGAAGCAGAGCGGCTACCCGGGATATGAAGCGCACCATGCGTTCCACGAGAAGTACAAGCAGACCTTGCGTGAAATAACAGCCGGAATGTCCGATAATTGCAGCATTGCGGACCTTGCGAAGCTCAACGGGCATGTGAGCCTGCTGGTGAGCCATATCCGCACCGAGGACAAGAAGCTCGGGGCGTTCCTGAACAAATAATACGCTCATAACGCTGACAGCACGGCGCGTTTCTCCGGAGACGCGCCGTTTTGCTATAGACGAGCTCTATTGCATGACCACCTGCATATAATAATTCTTGACAACCCGCGCTGAATGTGCTATAATCGCAGCATAAACACATTCACAGGAGAAACACTATGACATTGCAGCAGATGAAGTACGCGCTGACAATAGCGGAGCAGGGCTCGATGAACAAGGCGGCGGAGCAGCTTTTTATCTCGCAGCCGTCGCTTACAAGCGCGGTCAGGGAGCTTGAAAAGGAAATAGGGATACAGGTTTTCGTCAGGAGCAGCCGGGGAGTTTCCGTCACCGCTGAGGGCGCGGATTTTCTGATGTACGTGCGTCAGGTCTACCAGCAGTACGAGCTGCTGCACCAGAAGTACGGCGGGAGCGGCGGCGCAAAGCGGAAATTCGGAGTTTCCACGCAGCATTATTCCTTTGCGGTAAAGGCGTTCGTTGAGATGGTTAAGAATTTCGGCACGCTGAATTTTGATTTCGCCATACGCGAGACCCGCACGATGGACGTACTGCACGACGTGGGAGGATTTCGCAGCGAGGTCGGGATAATCTACCAGTGCGACTACAACCGGCGGATAATCGGGAAAATGCTCCACGAGCTGGAGCTGGAGTTCGTTCCGCTTATCGACTGCCGTGCGTACGTCTACCTGTGGAAGGATCACCCGCTTGCGAACGAGAAGTCGATCGGGCTTGAGCAGCTCGCGGATTATCCCTGCCTGGTGTTCGAGCAGGGCGACGGCGCGAGCGGATTCCTTGCTGAGGAGATACTCACCGACAACGACTATCCGCGCATCATCAGGAGCACCGACCGCGCTACTCAGCTTAATCTCATGGTGGGTCTCAACGGATACACGCTGTGCTCCGGCATAATCTGCGAGGAGCTGAACGGAAACGAGTACCGCGCGGTGCCGTTCCGCGAGGACGAGAACAACCGCAACACCGTCATGGAGATAGGCTACGTGATGAAAAAGCACAGCATACTCAGCGATATCGGGGAGGTCTACATCAGCGAGGTAAGGCGGTACCTCAGCGGCTGCGAGGGATACAAGGAGGAGAACAAATGAGCTATACTTTTCAATACGCCGAGGTCCTGGAGCTGAAAAAGGCGTGCGCAGAGCATTTCCCGGATCATGTACACTTTCATGACGGCTGCGGAGGTCAGTATTTCTCGCTCGACGAGGAGAATGACGCGCTGTGCGGGTTCATCGCCGGGTACTTTGCGGAGCGCGGCTTAACGGCGGAATTCACGGGCGGCGGAACGGTTTTCACCGTCTCGAAGAATTGACAAAGAGGCTCCCGCATGCGGCGGGGGCTTTTTCTATGGAAATTTTGCCCAAAGTGCTGTAAAAGTTTGCTTTTTCTATTGACTTAAAGAGGAAAATATTATATAATATAGAGTGTATAATTATGCATTATAGTCCGGCTCACAGCAGCCTGGCATTCTATAATATCCCGGAGGTATTTGTATGAAGCTCAGAAAAAGAATCGCGGCAGCGTTTACAGCGCTGGCACTAATGTTCACGTTGACTGACCCGGCGGCGCTTGGAGGGCTGATTGGTTCTTCTGGCGTTGCGTCGGCATATTCTATAATGTCCTTACTTGTAAACACAAAGTCTAACAAAATTCCTGTTCCTGAGGTTGGATTGGATTTATCAACAATAAATAAGAACTTTAACCCCGGGCTTGATTATATAAGTAGCGTGAATGTGTCATGGTATGAAGGTTCTCCAGTTTTCGGTTCTGACGGAAAAGCAGTTTTGCCTTCGAACACTGTAAACAGTTTTGGATATAATAGGCATTACTATGCGGTAGCAGAGTATATTCCTGGTCCTGGTTCATCAGCTGTAGGTAATGTTCCCGTGTTTTTTTATGTTGATGACCCAATAAAACCAACTGATAGTGAAGTTTCTGCAAAGTCGTGGATAGGCGACACCGGCTCGATCTTCGCCGTGTTCGACTTCTCGACTTACCAGGCTACAAAGAAAGCCAAGGCGACCGGAGCGCGCTTCGTGCCGTCCGGCGACCCCAAGTACGGCTTCAGCGCCGATTATACAACGGTGTTCTTTACCATACCCTCCCACTCCAAGACCGACGTTATCGAAGGTCTGCTGCCGGGAACTGTAACTATTGACACCGAGGACAAAGAGGGCAGCGGTCTTTCCTTTGCGAATGTTCCGGTGACCTGGAAATCCGGAAGCAGCTTCACATACGAGGGCACCGGCTACGACCAGACAAACGTAACTGGAATGACCTTTACCATAGTCGGAACTGCCACCGTACCCACTAACAAGCTCAACGATATAGATTCGACAAGCGCCGGTGCAAAGACAAAGTTCACGCTAAAGGCGAAAATTACAGTTGACCCTGCGGATAAGGTGCAGAAGCCGTCTTTCTCAAGCGAGAACCCCGACGGCTCCACGTTTGACAAGACCACCTACATAAAGCTCGACCTCCCGAAGGAAGATAACGTAACCTATTATTACATCGTTGCCTCCAGCGAGGACGAGCTGAACTCTCTGCCGTTTATTTACGACAACGACCACACCTACTACTCCAGCCGCGGAATTATGATAACAGGCGTGGTAAACAAGAGAGTTCAGAGCTGGATAAAGGTCATCGGTAAGCACAACGAAAAGCAGGACAGCGACGTGCTGACCGGCTCGTTTACTGTTGCGATGCGCTCCAGCACCGGCTCCAATATCCCTGAGATACACATTATAGTCGACCAGCCGGTAGGCGGGCAGGCGCTTGATATCTCCGCAGAGCTTGACCCCTCGGCTCCCGACTACGAGACCGAGACGTTCGAAATATCCGATTTCGGCGCGGTTCAGTGGAAGGGCGGCTCCGGAAGCAGCGCCCTGGCTGAGTACAACACGGAGTACACCATGCTGGTGGAGGTTATCCCTAACAGCCCGAACTACGTGTTCCTGCGTACTCCCGACGTTTACGTGAATGGAGTGAGATGCTCCGGCTCCACTAACGACACCGGTACGTTCACGATCGTTTACACCTTCGAAAAGACCGGCAAGCTCACCGACTACAGAGCTGTATCCCCCGGAAAGGTCGCCAACGTGCCTAGCGGAACCACCGTTACGCAGATGGACAGCAGCTACCTTCCCAAGACGGTAACAGTTGTCGGCACAAAGGATAACCGTATTTCCGAGACATGCAGCGTAACATGGGATCTCACCACCGCGATAACCGACAAGGGAACTCCCTACAATCCCAAGATAGGCACTGCCCAGACAGTCACATTTACCGGTAAGGTAAGAGTCCCCGACTACATGGAGGAGGACTCCGCGAAGATGACCGTAACGGCGCAGATCTATGTTGAGGAAGCGTCGAAGGTCCCTGCGCCCTGGTCATACCCTCCCGATACCGTGGAAGGTCAGGGGACCACCGTGTTCAATTCCCCGCAGGATATCTCGCTTGAATCTGCGGTAAACAGCGCGACCATCTACTATAACATCGAAGCGTACGAGAACATCAGCGATATCTCCAAGCTCGCCGACCCCACCGAGACCGGCGGCACGAAGTATATCGAGCCGATCACGCTTTCCGGCGTGCCCGGGCAGTCGCTGTATTACTGCATAAAGGCGATAGCCACAGCCCCCGGCATGAAGCAGAGCGACGTATCCACATTTGTATACAAGGTAGTTATCGAGAAGAAAAAGACCCAGATTCCGAAGCCCACTCCGGAGCCGGGAAACTACGCCAGCTCGCTGACGATCACGCTTAATACCGAAACTCCCGGCGCGAAGATATACTATACCCTCGACCCGAACGCAACAAAGTCCAGCGGATTCATCGAGTACACAGGTCCGTTTGACCTGAAGGTTGCTGCGAACAGCACAAAGACATTCGTGCTGCGAACCTATGCGAAGGCTCCGAATGACAGCTGGAAGGATTCCGACATCAGCGAGGATCTTATCTACAAAATAACCGTGCCCAAGGAAAAGGCGGCGGTACCGGTGCCGAGCGTTCTTGACACCGCCAGCGAAACCGCGATCACGCTCACGCTCTCCTGCGCGACAGCCAAGGCTGATATCTACTATTCCATCGACACTCCGATAACCTCCACCTATAATGGAATTCTGTACAAGTCGGGAACCAAGATAACCCTCAAGCGCGTGGATAATCAGGTCGTGACATACAAGCTGTATACCTATGCGAAGTCCAACGCCCCAAGCATTGACGACAGCCTTGTAAAGACGTACACCTACACCGTCGGCAAGGACTACGGTGTTAAGAGTATCGAGATAGTTAAGCGGCCTGCAAAGTATTCCTACTACATGGGCGAGAAGCTGAATGTCGTAGGCGGCCTTATCAAGGTAACGTACATCGATGAGACCAAGGCTCCGGAAACAGTTTACATGACCGAGAGCATGATTCAGGATTTCGATAGCTGGGTACTGGGTCAGCAGACTCTTACAGTTTATTATCAGGGCTGCACGGCTGCGTTCAATATCGTGGTGCGCAGACGTTCGTCAAGCAGTTCTGATTCTGACAATAAGCCGAGCGATTCCGGCAAGGATGATGGCAAGAAGGACGATACTACCACCGACCCGGGTACTTCCGACACCGACAAAGACAACACTACCGATGGGACGGTATCCGACCCGACAATGGTGGGAAGCCTGGTGAAGGGCTGGACGCAGCTCCAGAAGAAGATAGCGGCGGCTGCGAAGAATTCCCGCATTGTTATCAATCTGAACGGAAACACGTCCGTACCCGCTGATATCATCAACACCGCGATGAAGAAGAAAATCACGCTGGAGTTCGTGGTAAACGACATGCTGAGCTGGGTAGTCGACACCGGTGCGCTGAAAAAGACGGTGGCTTCCCTCAGCGTGGGATTAAAGACCAGCGACGTTTATATCCCGACGGTGCTTATCGACAGCTCCGGAGACAGCGAGATAGTCAGAGTGCACACCTACGGCAAGAATAAGATAGGCGCGGTGCTTTACGTCAAGACCGGCAAGAAGGTGAACAACCGCTTTGCAAATCTGTTCAGGTATAACGAGGATTCGCACCTGCTTGATTTTGTTGATACTTCGAAGATAATTTCGAGCACCGGTGTTGCCCAGGTAGTTCCGGCGAACGGCGGCGATTACGTTCTCATGCTGGACACCAGGACGAGGCTCCCCGGCGACGCTGACAACAGTACGACGATAGACGCCCGGGACGCTTCCGCGATACTCAAGATGTGCGTAGGCACGATGGAGCTTGACGACACATGCGACTACAACGGCGACGGATTTGTCAATGCAATTGATTCGGCTGCGATACTCCGTTCAGTCGTAGGACTCAAAAAGTAAACCAGACAGCAGGGAACTCCGGTTTCCTGCTGTTTTTTCCGGACGTAAAAGGAGAAAACATGCGTATTGAAACGGAGCGGCTGTATCTGCGTGAGATGACAGCCGCAGATTACGAGGCGCTGTACGCCGTGCTGGCGGATTCGGACATCATGCAGCATTACCCATACACGTTTGACGAGGCGAGGGTGCGCGGCTGGATAGACCGCAATATTGAGCGCTACAGTATATTCGGGTTCGGACTGTGGGCGGTGTGCCTCCGTGAAAACGGCGAGATGATAGGCGACTGCGGGCTGACTATGCAGCTGATAAACGGTCAGATAAAGCCGGAGATAGGCTGCCATATCCGCAGGGACATGCAGCGGCGCGGGTACGCAAAGGAATCTGCTTCGGCGGTCAGGGACTGGGCTTTCTGCAATACGCCGTTCAATGCGGTCTATTCATACATGAAGGCGGCGAACCTTCCGTCATGCCGCACTGCGGAAAGCTGGGGCTGTACCCAGGCAGACGAGTACGCCGACGCGGAGAACGAGCTTACAAAGGTGTACGCCATCACACGTAATGAATGGCAGATGCTCACCGGGAATAACAGCAAATAAACTGAATCGAAAATTGCGCAGATAAGTGTTGATGAATCACCGGAAATATGCTAATATATAGATATAGGCAGGAAATTCCGATGATCAGGAGGTAATTATGGGCAGGCAGGAAAACATAGAAATATTCGAAAACACGATGTCGATGTGCAGGACCGATCCGTTTCTGAGATCGGCGATAAAGGAATCAAGTGGCGCGCAGTCTCTGATACCGGAGGGTGACTGGGTGGAGCTTCCTATGATACAGAAGGGTGCTGCCGCGAAGGTCGTGGTGAGCCGCAAACGCACACTGGAAGCCGCCGCCGGCTACGCCAGGGCAGGGAAGCGCGTGTGCGTGCTGAATTTCGCTTCGGCGTCCAACCCAGGCGGCGGAGTTAAGAACGGCTCCTCAGCGCAGGAGGAGGCGATATGCCGCTGTTCGACGCTGTATATGAACCTAATTCAGCCGGATATGTGGAGCGGGTTCTATACTCCGCACCGTGCGGCACCGGATCCGCTCCACAGCGACGACTGCATATACACTCCCGGAGTTGTGGTGTTCAAGACGGACAGCGCGCTTCCGGAGGTAATGCCGCAGGAAGAATGGTACAGCGTGGACGTTATCACCTGCGCGGCTCCGAACCTGCGGGAAAAGCCGAGCAACTCGATGAATTACGACGGACACAGCGCAGTCAGCATTTCGGACGGCGACCTCCGGAAGCTCCACGAGAAGCGCATGGAGCGCATACTCAGCATAGCCGCACAGCACGGGTGCGATGTAGTTATACTCGGCGCGTTCGGCTGCGGTGCGTTCATGAATCCGCCGGAGGTAGTCGCGGCGGGGATAAAATCCGCGCTTGAGGGCTTCATGGAGCGCTTTGAAACCGTGGAGTTCGCCGTGTACTGCTCCCAGCGTGACGACACGAATTTCCGCGTGTTCGACAGGGAGTTCGGCTCACGGAAGTGACTCAGGCTGAAATCTGAAAATCAAAACCGGCGGAGAGCAATGCTCCCTGCCGGTAGTTTTATTCAGTTCTGAGGGACATCGAAACCACGCACTCAACGTGGCACGAGCCGTTGCAAACAATGTCTGCGGTGGCTTAAGGAGATTGTAGTCTGGGACGATAGATTTTCTGTGGAGTTGAAGTCGGGAATTAAGGTCGATGTTGAAAGATAATCATAAACACACAAACCCTCCAAGCTATGATGGTCCAGAGGGTTATTTTGCTTCCTATGAACTGGAATTTCTCAATTTTACACTTGGATTATGTAAGAATGTTCCCATGCGCACAGGAATATCATCTACAACAAAAAATAAGCGAGCTGAATTTGTCAACTCGCGTATTTTTGATAAAGAGTTTTATTTCTTTTGTCGTTTTGTAAGATGTGTGAACGGATTTTTAATACAGAGGCACAATGATAACGATGACAATAAAAACAGAAATAATGAAATCCAATAGTACATGGTGTTGCTCTTAGCCACTTCTCCAGTTAATGGATTATATATTATGTCAATTTTCTTTCCGACTAGTCTATCAACGTTAGCATTGTCACCTTTATAAAAAGGTTCAATATATAAAGTTACATCGGAGTGGGTGTGATTATTTATATCTGTATATGTTCCAAACACGACACCACCCGGTAATCCAACAAATGTTATTGTAGCTGTCGTAGTAATCCAATTTCGTTGATGAATATAGGTGCTAATATTAAAAGTACACCATATAATAGATAAGATAAAGACTACAAATATTAAAATCTTATACCTTCTTTTCATACAACCTCCTGAAATCAATGTAATGCATATCCAACCATAAATCGAGAATCATTTGCGTTTTCAAGGAATTTTGATATCACATTATATATTGCACAACAGAAAACAACTTTTCTGCTCACCAACACAGCACTTCCGTACACCCGACCCCACCGCCGTGTATCGCTACGGAACTGCTGCCGCCGTGGACATATTACCACAAACGAAAATCACCTATAAAACGGAAAATCAGCACATTTGCCCCTGCACGCCTAAGCCGCACCGTTAAGCCAACAATCCCAATTTACTCCTCTTTCCGTGACATCGAAACCACGCACTCAACGTGCCGCGTAAACGGAAACATATCGAACGGCTGAATGCACTCGACATTGTAGTTTTTCGTCAGCGTGCGGAGGTCTCGCGCGAGTGTGACCGGGCTGCAGGAGATATACACGATACGTTCCGGTCTGATGACGGACAGTGCACGCAGGAACTGCTTGTCAGCGCCGGCGCGGGCGGGATCCATTATCACCGCGTCGAAGCGGACTCCCTTTTTTGCGCGTTCCCGGAGGTACTCTCCGGCGTCGCCGCGGTTGAACGCCGCGTTCCTGGTGATCCCGTTCAGCTTGCAGTTCTGCACTGCGTCCCTGACCGCCGCGGAGTTATACTCGATACCCTGAACCGCCTTAACACGGTCGGAAGCGATGATTCCGATGGTGCCGGTACCGCTGTATGCGTCGAGGAGCGTGTCGTTTTTCGTCAGCTTTGCCGCGTTTATCGCGAAGTTGTACAGTTTCTCCGCCTGCACCGGATTTACCTGGTAGAACGACTGCGGCGATATACGGAATTTCTTCCCGCATATTTCGTCGATGATGTAGCCTTCGCCGAAAAGTACCTCCGCGTGGTCGCCAAGGGTCAGAAAATCGGGGCTGCGGTTTACCGAGAAGGTCACGGTCTTTATCGCAGGGAATCTCTTGACCAGCGCGGTAACGAAGTCTCGCTTCTTCGGGAACATCGACGTCCCCCCGACGATCGTCACCAGGATCTCCCCGGTGTTCCTGCCAATGCGCACAAGCACGTGCTTTATGAATCCGCGGTCGGTGCCGGGATCCCACGGGCGTATTTTAAAGGAGCGCATAAGCTCCCGGATACCGACGATGATCTCATCGGCGCGCGGGTCGTTAACCATGCATCGGTCAATACCGACGATACCGTTTCTGGACGACTGATACACGCCGGAAATTATCCTGCCGCTGCGGTCGCTGCGGAATACCGCCTGCACCTTGCAGCGGTATCCGCAGGGCGGCTCCATCGGAATTATCGGGGAAACCTCGCCGTAGCTTCCGAGCAGCCCGGCGACGTCCTTCTGCTTCCATGCGAGCTGCTGCTCGTAGGACAGGTTTGATAACTGGCAGCCGCTGCACTTCTTGGCAACGGGACATTTTGTGTTTTCCATTATACTTTGAATCCCTCTGTCATTTTTTTCAGCTTTGAGGACTGTTCGTCAAGCTCCACAGCCGCAGCGGCGCTTTGCTGTGCGTTTGCCGCCGAGGTGGTGACATATTTTGAAATCAGACCGGTCTTTTCGGATATTTCAGCCATGCGGCGGCTCTGCTCCCCAGCGGAGCTGATTATCGCGGTTATCGATCTGTCGACCTCCGCCATCTTCTCAGTTACGCTGCGAAGGGTCTCGGCGGTGTCGTCTGCGAGCTGCTGACCGTTTCTTACAGCGGAGGCAGCTTCGCTGATAAGCGCGGTCGTCCTGCCGCAAGCCCAGAGCTTTCAGAGATCATGCTGTTGGCCGCCGAAACGCAGCCTGAAATTTCTTCGACTACAGCGGTCTGCCGTGACGCGCTTTCTGCAAGCTCGTTAGCGCCCCGGGAGACGTTGTTGGCGCCGCTGTAGACTGCTCCCGCCGCTTCGGAAATCTCGCTGAACACTCCGCTGAGGAAAGTGCGTATATCACTGAGAGAGTCTTTTATCGGCGCGAGAGGTCTGAAGCACCGTTTGATCACCAGAGCACAGATGAACGCTCCAAGCGCGATGATCACGGGAATAATGACCACGAAAATAATGATGATGTTGTGGGCGTCCTTGTAAAGCTCGGAACTGTCCATGGCGTAGCTCAGTGTCCAGCCGGCGGAGGGTATTACCTCGGAAATCACAAATCTTGAGGTACCGTCGTAGTCCTTCGGCGTGCGGGAGGTAACGCCGTCCTCGGTTTTTTCGCCGGAAACCGCGCTGATTGTATCGGAGTAGCTGGTGTAGTGTTCGCTGCCGGAGCCGTCGACATAGGGCATGAGTTCCTCGCTGCGGTGGATAATAATGCTGCCGGAAGCGTCGGTCAGGACAGGGTAGCCGACGTCGGAGAAGCTGTATCTGGAAATGATGCTGCTGACCTCGGTCAGGAACATGTCAGCGGCGGTAACGCAGGCGACGTTTCCGCCGCGCTTGTACGCTTTCGCAATAGTGATCACCATCTCGCCGGTGAGCGCGTCGATGTACGGTTCGGTTATGACTGCGGAATCGGATGCCGCTGCATCCCGATACCACTGGCGCTCGGTTATTTTATAGTCGTCGGGTACCCAGCCATCGGAGAAAACCGTTAAAATATTATAACATATTTACGGCGATTTGTAAATAGGCGACAAGAACTATTTACCACAATGATCTGAAAACAGGAATAAAAAAGGAGGACATTTCTGTCCTCCTTTCTATAATTCTGATTTCAGTTACAGGAACGATCAGTTCTTTCTTGCTTCTCTGAGCTTGAATCTGGAAACAAGTGACTTCATGGCAGTGGCCTGAGCGGAGAGCTCCTCGGAAGCTGCCGCGCTCTCCTCTGCTGTTGCGGAGTTGGTCTGAACAACGTTGGAGATCTGTTCGATACCGGTTGTAACCTGAGTGATGGACTGCGCCTGCTCCTCGCTTACGGAAGAGATGCGGTCGATGGTTACTACGATATCCTCAATCTGCTTTACAACGTCGCTGAGAGCCTCTGCGGTATCGTCTGCGATGTGAGAGCCGTTCTCAACCGCCCTGATGGAGCGCTGAATAAGGTCTGCGGTGTTCTGGGAAGCAGCTGCGGACTTGGAAGCAAGGTTTCTTACCTCGTCTGCAACTACCGCGAAGCCCTTACCTGCCTCGCCGGCTCTTGCAGCCTCGACAGCCGCGTTGAGCGCCAGAATGTTGGTCTGGAATGCGATATCCTCGATAGTATTGATTATATCGCTGATCTGTGCGGAGGTATCGCTGATCTCCTGCATAGCGCCGAGCATTTCCTTCATGCGGTCGTTGGAGAGTTCAGCCTGCTTGCCGACCTCTGCCATGCTGTTGCTTGCAGTCTTGGAGTCGTCAGCATTCTTGGTGATCTTATCGGATATCTCTTCAATGGTAGCTGCCAGCTCCTCAACTGAACCAGCCTGCTCAGTTGCACCCTGTGCATTAGCCTGCGCGCCTGCGGAAACCTGCTCGGAACCAGAGTCGACCTGGTCAGCTGACTGGAATATCTGAGCCATGGTGTCGCTGAGACCGTATGCGAGTACTCTCAGGTTGTCAAGCAGCGGAGCGAACTCTCCCTTATAAACTTCGCGCGCGTTCGAGTGTACATTAAAGTTGCCATTTGCAAGCTCGCCATACATGTATGAGCTGTCCTTGATGAGCTTGCTGAGGCTGTCGTTGGTAGCGCGCATTGCATCTGCCATCTCGCCGAACTCATCGCGGCTTACATAGGTGATCTGGCTGTCAAGTTCGCCCTTTGCGATCTTGTTGAGCGCGTTCTTGATCTCTGCGATGGGCCTTGTGATAAGATTGGTCAGGTTGATGATACTACCTACGCCCAGCGCAAGGGCAAATATGCCTACGATAATTGCAACGTTAGTTACGGCGTTTGTTTCCGATGTTGTTGCAGATCTTGTGCCACTGCACGCTGCAGTCAGGGCTGTGTCGGCGTCATCGCCGATAGAAAGGCACTGGACGATCTTTGGGGACAGCTTATCGTTGTACGCTGCCAGCCCTTCCTCTTTGGTGCCGTCGTTTACTATTGCGATCACCTCGGGAAGTATCGTGTTGATCTCATTGCATACGGACTTGAACTCATCGATCCTTGCGTCAGTGCCGGAATATGTAATGAGGTCGAGCTTTTCCATCATGGTCGCGGCAGCGGCTGTCGCTTCATTGATATATTGTGTTTCGACATTGTTGTCATCCTCAAGCACACCCGCGCGAACGGTTCTGCCGATGGTCTCTACCTGTATCTCTACATCCTTGACTCTGAGGAGGCTTTTGATCTCTGTATCGATCATGAGATTTACGTTACCATGCACGCTCTTCAGTCCGATGACCGATACAAGAGAGCATGCGATGGTCATGATTATGACCGCTCCGAATGAAATGATAAGTTTGGTCGCTACTTTTAGATTCTTCATACTTTGACTCCTTCTAAAAATTCCACGGCATGCGCCGAAATCTCTACACGAGTATAAGCCGCGGTGCAGCCACCCCGGCATCTCAATGACCTGCGTCGAAAAACTCTTTATTTACTTTGCTTAAATATTATTTTAGCACTAATCATAAAAAAAGTCAACACAAATATGTATATTTTGGCCAAAAGTCGTGAAAAAGTTACATTTCGTTAAAAAGGCAAAAAAATGCTGTATTATGTCGTGTTAATCGTTGTGAAATCTGACCAACTTTGATATAATAATAGTTACAAACCCGACCGCTTCAATACGGAGTTTTTTTGAAACAATTTTGAAACAATAATATTTTGAAACAATAATAATGTGAGGTGCATAATTATGGCAAATCCATACTTACCAAACTGGGAATATATACCAGACGGAGAACCGAGAGTATTCGGCGACAGAATTTACGTCTACGGCTCGCATGACCGCAAGGATTCCATCGACTTCTGCGACTACAAGCTGAAAGTGTGGTCTGCGCCGGTGAGCGATCCCACGAAGTGGGTGTGCCACGGCGACATTTTCCGCAGCCGCGACGGTCACGACTCCCCATCGGACGTGGACTGGACAGACGAACTGCTGTTCGCCCCGGACGTTGTGGAGCGCGGCGGCAAATACTATCTATACGCGTACATCGTGAATGCAAAGGGCTGTGTTGCAGTCGCTGACCGCCCGGAGGGTCCGTTCAGGCTGCTGTCCCGGTATGAGTACGATATTCCGAACCACTACGACAACGGCACTTTCATCGACCCCGGCGTGCTGGTCGACGACGATGGCAGGGTGTACATCTACTGCGGCTATCAGGGAAGCTACATGTGCGAGCTGAAGGACAACATGTACGAGGCAGTCCCCGGGAGCTACAAGCTGGACATAATCCCGACTGCGGAGCCGCACCGCTTCTTCGAGGCGTGCTCCCCGCGCAAGATAAACGGGACGTACTATCTTATATACTCGCCACAGCGCGGAAGCTGCCTTGACTACGCGACTTCCGATTCCCCAACGGGTCCATTCACCTATCGCGGTACCATCATCGACAACGGGATTGACTTCCCGGGCGGAAACGATCACGGCTCGGTCTGCTGTATAAACGGCCAGTGGTACATTTTTTATCATCGCATGACAAACGGCACGATCATGTCCAGAAGGGGCTGCGTTGAGCGTATCGAAATACTTCCGGACGGCACGATACCACAGGTGGAGATGACCTCCCTCGGCTTTGAGGAGTCGCTGAACCCCTATGATTTTACACAGGCAGACACCGCCTGCGTACTCAAGGGCGGCTGCTACATCACGGAAACAAGCGTGTTTGAACGTCCGATCGTGAACGTCACCGACGGCTGTGTGATGGGCTGGAAGTACTTCGATTTCGGCGAGGACTTCGCGTCAAAAACCATGCAGATACGGCTGAAGCTGCGCGGTACGGGCTCCCGCGGGCGCGTGCACGTCCGGCTTGATTCCGAGGACGGCGAGGAGCTCGGCACGGTTGATTTCGCGGAGGACAGCGGAACAGCGGGAGCCAGAATAAAGGCGGCGACCGGACGCCACGCGGTGTTCCTGGTTGCGGAGAGCGGCTACGAAGGATGGTTCGCGGGCGGGATGAAGGGCAGGCAGCTCTTTATGCTTGACGGATTCGTGATCATGAAGTAGAACCAAAGGGACGGAATACCGCCGCCCATTTCAGTTGACTGAAAAAGCATCTTTCTCGGAAACAACAAGCTCCCCGGAATCCGGGGAGCTTGTTGTTTGTCAGGATTTTATCTCAGTTCCGGGAGGAAGCATGTCGTATCTCGCAAACTCAGAAGTGAATTCACCCAGACCCTGCGTGATCTGGCGGAGCGTCAGCGCGAAATCGCCGAGTTCGGCTTCGGGGGCCTCCGCGAGGAGCTCGGTCATGCCGCCGCCGACGGAGTTCATGCCGAGAACGGAGCCGCGGCGCTTTGAGAGCACGCTCATGACGTCGCCCTGCTTGTCGTCGGGGAGGAGTATCTTCAGGCCGTCTACAGGCTCGAGCAGGTAGGGCTGAGCCTCCTTCATGCAGTCCTTGAACGCCATCGAGGCTGCGGTCTTGAACGCCATTTCGGAGCTGTCGACCGGGTGGTAGCTTCCGTCTATGAGGGTCGCCTTCAGGCGCACTACCGGGAATCCTCCGATGGAGCCGTGCTCTGCGGCCTCCTGGAGTCCCTTCTCGACTGCGGGGAAGAAGTTCTTCGGAACCGCGCCGCCGAACACCTTCTCGCAGAACATCAGCTCGTCGCCGTCGTAGGGCTCGAACTCTATCTTTACGTGTCCGTACTGACCGTGTCCGCCGGACTGCTTCTTGTATTTGCTCTCGATGGTCACCGGCTTGCGGATAGCTTCACGGTACGCGATCTTCGGCTCGGACATCTTGACCTCCATGCCGAACTTGGATTTCAGCTTTGCCGCCGCGACATCAAGGTGCTGGTCGCCCAGACCGCCTATCATGCGCTGGTGGGTCTCGTGGTTGTGGACGTATTTCAGCGTGGGATCCTCCTCCAGAAGTCTGCGGATAGCGCCGGAGAGCTTGCCCTCGTCGCCGCCTCCTGCGAGGTTAACGGCGCGGAAGTAGCATGCCTGCGGGAACTCCGTAGGCGCAAGCGCTGCGACTGCTTCGGGAGCGCACAGGGTGTCGTTTGTGGATGCTTCCAGTTTGGTGACGGCGGCGATGTCTCCGGCGAGCGCCTCGGAGATCTCCTCCTGCTTCTTGCCGGTGAGCTTCAGCAGCTTGCCGATGCGGACGGTCTCGCCGGTGGTGGCGTTCACGGCGGAAACGCCCGCGGTGAGCTTGCCCTGAACTATCTTGAGCATGCTTATCTTGCCTACGAACGGGTCGGCTACGGTCTTGAACACGAACGCCTTGAGCGGCTTGTTCTCGTCGTAATCGAGGGTCACGCCGTCGAGCGACTCGAGTTTTCTCTCGTTGGGGGAGGGAAGCATGGAAACCACCGCGTCGAGCAGCATATCAACACCGGAGAGCGTGTCGTTGGCGCAGCATACGAGCGGAGTTATAGCGCCGCTTGCAACGCCGTCGTGGATACCCTTCACGAGTTCGTCGTGGGTGAAGTCCTCGCCGCTGAAGAATTTCTCCATGAATTCCTCGTTGGTCTCAGCGACCGCCTCAGCCATTGAAGCGCGCAGACCTGCGATACGGTTCTCGGAAGCAGGCATGGGAACTTCGGTCGGAACTCCCTTGCTGTCGTACTTGTACGCCTTCATGGTTAGCAGATTTATGTATGCTTCAACGGGACCGTTCTTGTCGTACGGAACCACTATCGGGCATACCGACGGACCGAAAACGGTCTTGAGCTGCGTATGCACCTTATAAAAATCGGAGTTCTCGACTTCCATGCAGGTTACGGCGAGCATTCTTGCCTTGTTCTGACCTGCGGCGAGATTGTACGCCTTGATGGTGCCGGGGCATACTCCGTCCTTGCCGTTTACCGTGATTACCACCGATTCAGCGGCGCGGATACCTTCGTACATTCCACCGATGAAGTCGAACTGACCCGGTGCGTCGATGATATTTATGCGGGTGTCCTGCCATACCGTCGCGGCGAGTGAAGTGTTTATCGAGATCTTGCGGCGTATCTCCTCCGGGTCGAAGTCGCTTACGGTGCTGCCCTCGTTGGTGTTGCCCATTCTCTCAGTTGCTCCTGATTTGAACAGCATAGCTTCTGCTAATGCGGTCTTTCCGCTTCCGCCGTGGCCGGCAAGTAATATGTTTCTGATTTTGTCAGCAGTGAATGTCATAGGTAGACCTCCGAATTAAGAATTTGCAGCCCGTTTGTTTTCGAACTCCATGCTTCTATTATATAGTAAAGCTGTACAAAATTCAACCGGTTTTGTGAAGTTTTTTGTTGCTCGATATATAAATTCCATATTCTGTTTTGTGCAAATCTCACAATTTGAGCTAAAAAATAACGCTTGATTATGTTACTCTGATAGTATATAATATTAATAATTCGGAATTCAGAATGCGGAATTCGGAATTTCGGTGTCCCGCTGCGCGGGACGAATTTAAAAGCGAACCAAATTGAGATCCGTCCGGCGAAGCCGGACACATTAATTCCGAATTCTTAATTCCGAATTTCAACAATTTCAACTTTCCGGAGGAATTATCTATGACAAACGCTCTCCCCCTGACCTGCCCGGTATGCGGCGAAAAGACGAACCGTCCGCCGCGGCTGATCCCGGACGGCAAGACTCGGCGCTGCCCGAAGGGTCACAGCTTCGACGTATCCGCGAAGGGGTACGTCAACCTGCTGCTGACCCAGCACAAGAACGTGAAGGATCCCGGCGACAGCAAGGAAATGGCGGCGGCTCGCAGGCTGTTCCTTGACAGCGGAGCCTACTCCGGGCTGCGGGACGCCCTTTGCGGGTGCGCCGCGAAATACGCCGCAGAGTTCCCGAAGCCGGTCACGATGGTGGACTGCGGCTGCGGCGAGGGCTACTACACGGTAGGAATGTACGACGCGGTGCCAGGAATGCAGATCATCGGCGTGGATATCTCGAAAAACGTGCTTGCGGCGGCGCATTCCCGGATAAACTCGAACGGAATGAAGCGGAACATATTCTGCGCGGCGGCGAGCGTGTTCCGGCTCCCTCTGGAGGACGCCTGCGCGGATATGGCGGCGGTGATCTTCGCGCCGTTCCAGCGTGAGGAGCTTCTGCGGGTAGTGAAGCCCGGCGGCGTTATCCTGACGGCGATCCCAGGTGAGCGCCACCTCTACGGGCTGAAATCCGTGCTTTACGACGAGCCGAGGCTCAACGAAGTGAAGCCCTACGAGATCGAGGGCATGGAGTTCCTGGAAAAGCGGGAGGTCAGCTCCACGCTGCGGCTCACCAGCCAGGAGCTGCTGAACGCGCTGTTCACCATGACCCCGTATTACTACAAGACCTCCCAGCACGACAGCAGCCGGCTTTATAGCTGGTTCGGGACCCACGACAGCTTCGAGACTGAAACGGAATTCCAGGTGCTGTGCTACCGAGTAAAATAAAAACAGGGCGGAGTTGTTCCGCCCTGTTTTATTACTGCTTTTTGCGCGTATATACCGGCTCGTTTCGCCGGTTTACCGGAGTTTTTTTGTGCTTCAGAGCCTGAGCCGCGCGTTTCTCGGCGGCTATGCGTTCCCGCTCTGCGCGTATCTCCTCAAGGCGCTGCTTGCTCTTTTCCGCCATGTCGAGAAGCATGAGCTTGTTGTTGAAGCTCGGCTTGTCGAGCACCATGTCGAACAGCGCGTTGATGAGCTGTTCGGCTTCCTGCTCGTTTGTTACCAGGCGGCGCTCCATAAGCTCGCGCTGGGTTATCGCCAGCTGGCGGATATTGTAGCACTCGCCGGTGTCCAGTATCTCGCGCAGCGCTGCCGCGGCAGCCCTTAGCCGCTGGACGTCAGGCGTTTCCGTATCGAGCTTTTTCGCGCGGGAATCCGCAATTTCGCATTGTATCAGCTTTCGTAGATCCTCCGCGCCGAGCGCGTCAAGCAGCCGCTTCAGATCCGCGCGGCTCTCCGGTATCTCCTTGTCGTGGTAGAACACCAGCCAGCTTATTTCCTCAGAAAGCGCCGCCGGGAATTCCAGCCGCCGCATGATACGCTCAGCGATGAGCCGTCCGCGCTCGCCGTGCCCTTTGAAATGCCCGTGTCCCCTGGAATCTATCGCGCAGCAGTCCGGCTTGCCGAGGTCGTGGAACAGCATTGCGAACCGCACGGGAAGCTCCGGCACAGCGTAGCCCACCGACTTGCAGATGTGCGTCCATACGTCAAAATCGTGGTGGACGCTGTGCTGATCGAAGCCTATGCATGGCTCAATCTCGGGTAACAGGAACTTCAGTATGTCGGAGTACTGCTCCAGCACCCGGGCGGCGTATTTTCCCATCACGATGCGGGATAGTTCGCTGAACAGCTTGTCTTTTTCGGCGTATTCGAAGCAGCTCACGTTAGCGCGGATAGCGTCCCGGGTCTTGTCCTCGATGACGTACTCGCCCTCGGAGCAGTAGCGTATCGCCTGGAGTATCCTGGACGGGTCGGAGGTGAAGCAGCGCGACATGTCGTACCAGGTCTCTGTGACGGTTTTTCCGTTTTCCTTGACGCTGCGGGTCTGGTTCTCGCCGATGGCTATTACCCGGGCGGGGAGCCGCGTGACCCCCTTGCGGCGGGTCAGCTCGTCAGGGTCTTCCGGAACCTTCAGTTCGGCGATCTCCTCTTGTTCTTCCTCCTCGATGGCCTCCGGAGAGGGGCGCAACGAGGCTCTGCCTCCGAACGGGTCGATAAGCCCGGAGCGCGGACTGTACGCCATCGCGTTCATCGTGAATCCGCGGCGGAAAAGATCGGTCTCGAGATCCTCCGCGTAGATAACGCGGTTGCCTACCACCTCGCGGCGGTAGGGCGAGATCTGGATTATCATGCCGACAACGGTGACAAGTATCTCACCGCGTTTCATTCCCTCGTCAGAAATACGGTAATCCCTGAACGCGAAAAGGATATCGTTTATCCCCGCGTTGGTGACTATATCGTAATCCTGCGGGTCGCTGCCGAGGAGCAGCTCCCGCACGCACTCGCCTACTATATATGCGTCATATCCCGATTTTTCCAGGACGTCTATCGCTTTAGTGACCTGTTCCGGCAAAATGATCATCGTCATCACTCCAATTTATTGCTTTATACTATTATACAACAATATATGCAAAAAATCAAGAGAGGGGACGATTTATCCGATCAGTGCGCTGACGGTCAGTCCGCAGACTATCCAGGCGGTGCAGTCGGCGGCGAGGGCGGCTGGGATAGCGTAGCGGGTGTTTTTCACCCTGACCGCCGAGAAGTATACCGCGACCGTATAGAACGTAGTTTCCGAGGAGCCGAGCAGCACTGCGGCGACTCTTCCGGGGAAGCTGTCCGCGCCGTACTGTGCGGCGATGCCGTCGTAGACCGCGATGGCTCCGCTGCCGGAGAACGGCCGCAGCAGCACCATCTGCATGCACTCCGGCGGGAATCCCACAAGATTGCAGAGCGGCTCCAGAAGCACGGTGAGAAGCTCCACTGCCCCGGAAGCGCGGAGCATTCCGACGCTGACGAGCAGCAGCACCAGAGCTGGGAGGATATCCACGGTGGTTTTAAGGCCGCCTGCGGCTCCTTCGCAGAACACAGGGAACACGTCCACTCTGCGCACGGCGCCGAAGATCATGACCCCTGCGAACAGCAGTGGGACTACAAAATCAGTTATCTGCACGCCGCACCTTCTTCCTGGAAAAATGCCCGAACAGCTTTGCCGCGCCCACCGACGCCGCCAGGGAATACGCCGATACGATCCACACGCAGGGGAGTATTTCCATCGGTCGGGCGGCTCCGTGGGCGGTCATGAGCGCCGCGGCGGTCGCCGGAATGAGCTGAAGGCTCGCTGTGTTCAGGACGGTCAGCATTATCATGTTGTCGCTTGCGGAGCCGTCGGAGACACCGGAGCCGCCCTCCTCTTCCTGTATCGCTTCCATCGCGCGGATACCAAGCGGTGTGGTCGCGTTTCCAAGTCCGAGGATATTCGCCGAGAGATTCATGCAGATGAGCTGCGCGGCGCGTCCGCCCTTTTCCAGTCCCCGGAACAGCCACACTACTGCCGGAGAAAGCACAGCCGACAGCAGCTTCACCGCCCCGGCTTCCTCCGCGACCTTCATCAGACCGCTCCAGAGAGCCATGGCTCCGCACAGAGTCAGCGCCAGTGTGACCGCACCGGAGGCGCTCTCCAGAACCGCCGCCGAGACCTCCGGCAGCCGTCCGGTGAATATCCCGCAGACTATCGCTGCGGCGGGCAGTATCATCAGAATATATTTCATATCTTACCAGCTCCTTGTGTAATATGGGTTTTGTATCATCAGATTTAAAATAATTTTCCAAATTTCCATACTGGATTCTATATCACTAATTTATTTCCAGTTGACTATGTGATATTATATAAGTTGAAATTCTGCATAACAAACGTATTTGCGATGATATACACCATTTGATATATTATCAAACTGACACTTTTGTAAATCAAAATATGTAGTAAAATGGACAAAAAATGACAAAATTATGCATTTTTCAAATTGACATCTCAAACAAAACATGGTATAATGTGCAAGAAATCAGCAATATGCTGGAAAAAACGGTGAATAAGGACAAAAATTCCTGCCTGCGCATACCAGAATTTGGCGCGGCAGACAATTTCAGGAGGAAAAAATCATGGTAAAGTCTACAGGTATTGTAAGAAAAGTTGATGAGCTGGGAAGAATCGTAATTCCGATAGAGCTGAGAAGAACTCTCGACATCGGCATCAAGGACAGCCTTGAGATCTACGTTGAGGACGATCAGATCATTCTCAAGAAGTACATGCCGGCATGCGCTTTCTGCTCCAATGCAAGCGGCATCACAGTATTCAAGGGCAAGAACATCTGCTCCGAGTGCCTCTCAGAGCTCAACAAACTCAATTGATCTACATAATCACAGCCTTAAAGCCTCGGCGCAATAGTGCCGGGGTTTTTCATTTACATGGATATGCCGCCGGCCGGGGCAATATTCCGGAAAAAATCGCGTAAAACACTTGTAATTCCTGCCGGAATATGCTATACTAATATTGTATGTGTTTCAAACAACTAAACTAAAAGGAGAATAGAATTGATAACAGTATCTGATGTAAGCGTCAGCTTCGGCGGACAGCTTCTTTTCAAGGACGTAGACCTGAAATTCACCGCCGGCAACTGCTACGGCGTGATCGGCGCAAACGGAGCCGGAAAATCCACATTCCTGAAGGTCCTCTGCGGTGACCTCGAGCCTACAAAGGGCAGCGTATCCAAGCCCGCGGAGCTACGCATGTCGGTGCTGCGCCAGGATCACTACGCGTTCGACGACTACACCGTGCAGGACACCGTTATCCTCGGCAACAAGCGCCTGTACGACATCATGCAGGAGAAGGACGCGCTCTACGCCAAGGAGGATTTCTCAGAGGAGGACGGCACCCGCGCTTCCGAGCTGGAGGCCGAGTTCGCAGAGCTGAACGGCTGGGAGGCTGAGTCCGACGCTTCCAAGCTTATCCAGGGTCTGGGTCTGCCGGAGGAGATTCTCTACCAGAAGATGGATTCCCTGACCGGTAACGAGAAGGTCAAGGTTCTGCTCGCTCAGTGCCTGTTCGGAAACCCCGACATAATCCTCATGGACGAGCCGACCAACCACCTCGACGTTGAGGCGGTATCCTGGCTGGAGGACTTCCTCGCGGAGTACTTCGGCACGGTCATCGTTGTATCCCACGACCGTCACTTCCTTAATAATGTGTGCACCCACATCGTGGATATCGACTACGGAAAGATCAAGATGTACGTCGGCAACTACGAGTTCTGGTACGAATCCTCACAGCTCATTCAGCGTATGATAAAGCAGCAGAACAAGCGCGCCGAGGAGAAGATAAAGGAACTCCAGAACTTCATCGCGCGGTTCTCCGCGAACAAGTCGAAGTCCAAGCAGGCGACCTCCCGCCGCAAGCTCATCGACAAGCTGACCGTCGAGGAGCTTCCCGCTTCCTCCAGAAAGTACCCCTACATCGCGTTCGATATGGAGCGCGAGGTCGGCAAGGATATACTCCAGGTCACAGGGCTTTCCAAGACCGTCGACGGCGTGAAGGTGCTCAATAACGTAAGCTTCACAGTAGGCAAGGGCGACAAGATCGCGTTCGTGGGCAACAACGAGATCGCGGTAACTACGCTGTTCAAGATCCTTATGGAGGAGATGGAGCCGGACGAGGGCACATTCAAGTGGGGCTCGACCACTTCGGTGAGCTACTTCCCGAACGACAACAGCGCGTTCTTCGATAACTGCCAGCTTTCCATAATCGACTGGATGCGCCAGTACTCCAAGGACGAGACCGAGAGCTACCTGCGCGGCTTCCTCGGACGCATGCTGTTCAGCGGCGACGATGTTTTCAAGCAGGTGAACGTGCTCTCCGGCGGCGAGAAGGTACGCTGCATGTTCTCAAGAATGATGCTGTTCCAGAGCAACGTGCTTATCCTCGACCGTCCGACCAACCACCTCGACCTCGAGAGCATCACCGCGGTAAACAACGGCCTGTCCGAGTTCAAGGGCAACCTGCTGTTCGCTTCCCACGACCACGAGATACTCGAGACCGCAGCTAACCGCATAATCGAGATAACCGAAAACGGCTGCCTCGACCGCCAGGGCACGTACGACGACTTCGTTGCATGGCGCCATGAGAACGTCTGCGGAAAGCTCATGCTTTAAGGGAGCGCGTGAATGTACTATATCATACTTGACATGGAGTGGAACCAGGCTCTCGACCGCGCTCATACGGTGGAAAAGCCGGTGCTGCTCCGGGGCGAGATAATCCAGATAGGCGCGGTGAAGTGCGATGAGGATTTTAACCTTGTCGACCGCCTGAAAATCAACGTAGCGCCGAAGTACTACAAAAAAATGAACCGCCACGTTGAAAAGATCACCGGGATAACAAACGCCATGCTCGCAAAGGGCGAGAAATTCCCGGAGGCTTTCGCGAAGCTGCGCGAATGGTGCACGCCGGAGTTCCGGTTCATAACCTGGGGATTCGACGATATCGCCATGCTCGCCGACAACCTCGAGCTGCACGGGTTCGATCCGCAGTACGGCAGCGATTACGTCAATCTACAGCTTATATACAAGAATCAGGTTGACGGCGAGCACGTTCAGTGCTCGCTCTCCGACGCGGTGGAGAAGCTCGGCATTCCGATGGACGCGCAGGCTCACGACGCAATGAACGACGCATGGTTTACCTATGAGGTCTGCCGCAGGCTGGACATGAAGAAGGGACTCGCGGAGTACGCAAATATGTCGCCGGGTCAGCGGCCGGTCATCGCGCGGGAGATGTTCCGCGATATCAGCGATATCCGCCGTGTGACATCAGACGGGAAGATAACTTACGTTCCCTGCCCGGAGTGCGGCAGGACGCTCTCCAACGGCGAGTGGCTCTCGCTGGGGGCGGTGCGCAAGAATAACATCTGCACCTGCCCGGAGCACGGAGAGTACCTCGTGAAGGTGGTCTGCAAGCGCGCCGCTGCGGACCGCTGGACTGTGGTGCGTTCGGTGTACCGTTCAGACGACGAGGCGAAGGAGAACTACATCAAGAAGATAGAAAAGCAGCATGCTGCTATAGAGCGCCGCAAGGCGGCTGAAAAGTCCGCAAAGGAGAACGCACATGATAACAACGGTACTGTTTGACCTTGATGGCACCCTGCTCCCGTTCAAGCAGGACGATTTCGTGAAGATATATTTCAGCGAGCTTTGCAGGAAGCTGGCTCCGATGGGATACGAGCCGCAGCACACTGTGAAATCAGTGTGGGGCGGAACTAAGGCGATGGTTATGAACGACGGCAGCCGTCTCAATTCCGAGGCGTTCTGGGAGACATTTAACGCGATGAATCCCGGGCTTCCGGACGCACGTCCCGCCTGCGACGAGTTCTACACGCACGAGTTCGAAAAGGCAAAGGCGAGCCTTAAATACATACCCGACCACAGACCGATGATAGAGCGCCTGAAATCCGCAGGGCTGCGGGTAGTCCTCGCCACGAACCCCATATTTCCGCTGGACGGCGTGCGCACCCGCATGGCGTGGGTGAACCTCGCTCCGGAGGATTTCGGGCTTGTGACATGGTACGACAACAGCACGTTCTGCAAGCCGAATCCGAAGTACTATCAGGAGATACTCGGCAAGATAGGAGCGGCTCCGGAGGAGTGCATAATGGTCGGCAACAGCGTTTCCGAGGACATGTCAGCCGGAACGCTCGGTATGGACGTGTTCCTTGCAAACGAGTTCGTTGAGAATCCTGACAGCCGGGACTACAGCGGATACCGCCAGGGCAGCCTTGACGACGCGGAACGATACATTCTGGAGAACAGGTAAATTACCCCGGAAAGACCTTCCCGCAGTGCCAGAATCTTTGCATTGAAATATACCGCCTGATGGGGTATAATTTTAATATCCCCCGAGGGGAAATTCATCAGGAGGTAAAAATCATGTTCAATTTCTTTAAGGCATGCAGCTTTGACCAGCTCTGCGAGATGCTCAGAGCAATCTGCGGCGGCTACGGCTGCTAATGGGGGAGCTTTCTCCATGACAGTTTAGTTCTGACGTAATTCAGCCGGTACATAGGCTGGAGGCCCGGGGGTAAAACTCCGGGTCTTTTTATTTATGGTAAGGGGGATCGTATGGAACGCCTGCTGAAATTTCTGCATAAGCTGTGGAACCGCGCTCAGCCCGGGCTGAAGCGGGCGTTTTTGCTGCCCCCGAAGGTGATAGCGGTGCTGGTTCCTACGACGATGGTGCTGTGCATCGCGGCGCTGAATACCCAGGGAAAGCACCCGGTGCTTGAAATGCTCATCTACCTTGCCTCGGCGTACGCGCTGGCGGTGCTGGTGGCGGGTCTCGGGAGCATTACCGAGGCAGCGGCGCGGCTGCTCCATGGGAGCCGGGTCTACCGCTGGGCGCAGAGCAACACGATTGCCCGGCTGTTCATCAGCGACTTCCGGTTTCGCGGGGAGCTTTCGCTGTATCAGGGACTTGCGGTCAGCACGCTGTTCGCGGTTTTCAAGGGAGTCACCGCGGTGCTGTACCGCTCGGCGTGGCTCGGAGCGGTGGCGGTGTATTACATAAGCTTCGGAGTTACCAGGCTGCTGCTTGTCCGGAGCTGGCGCGCCTCTCAGAAGTTGGAGAGCGAGGATGGCCGCCGCGCCCGGGAGCTTCGCGGAAGCAGGCAGTGCGGCTGTCTCATGCTGGCGGTGCATTCCGGAATGATGGGAATGGCGGTTCAGCTTATTACCGAGGAGCATATCATCGTCTACCCAGGCTCGGTAATTTACATTACGGCGGCGTACTCGTTCTACCTACTGACCCTTTCGATCGTGAATCTGGTGAAGTTCCGGCGGCTGAACAGCCCGGTGCTTTCCGCTTCAAAGGCGCTGAATTTCGCGGGGGCGCTGATGTCGGTTTTCAACCTTGAAAACGCGATGACCTCCCGGTTCAGCACGGACGTGGAGTTCCGCCGTATCATGAACACTGCGGTGGGGCTTACGGTGTGCCTCCTGGAGCTGGCAACGGCGGTTTTCATTATAGTGCGTTCTCAGCTAAGCCTGAAAAAGATGGAGGAAAAGCAGTCCTGCACTTGACAAATGCGGCGTTTTGTGGTATATTGTAGTTGCAGATATTAAGTCTGCGAAAGGAGGGCTGTTTCATGGAGCTTGATATTGCTGCTCTGTCCATGAATATGGCAGCGGCTAACCTTCAGCAGGGCGTTTCCATCGGCATGATGAAGAAAACGATGGAGTCCACCCAGCAGACCATGGAGACCATCACCGATATGCTGGACAGCATGCCTTCACCTGACGGAAAGGGTACTGTGCTCAATGTCAGAGCATGACGGACAGACCTGGGCCGCCCAGAAATGGGCGGTATTTTTTTGACGCACAAAGAGGTAATTATGGACGCAATAACGCAGTTTGACTTGAATATACTCCATGCAATACACGAGGGTATCTCCTGCGGATTCCTCGACGCCGTGTTCCCGAAGCTCACGCTGCTTTGCTACCTGTTTATCGGCGCGGCGGTGGTGTTCCTGTTTTTCAGGAAGTTCCGGCAGGGCGGCGCTGCGATGTGCGGCGCGATACTTCTGTCGCTGCTGGTGGGGAATCTCCTGCTGAAAAACCTCGTCGCCAGGGACCGCCCCTGTTGGATAGACCCGGATTTTTTACAGCTCCTGGTATCGGTGCCTAAGGACTTCTCGTTCCCCTCGGCGCATACCATGATATCGGTTTCTGCCGCGGCGGCGCTGTTCCACTACAGCAAAGCGCTTGGGATACCGGCGCTTGTCATCGCGGCTCTGGTTGGATTTTCGCGGCTGTACCTGTTCGTACATTTTCCGACGGACGTGCTTGCGGGCGCGGTCATCGGAGTCCTTCTTGCCGTGGTTTCGTGTATCGTCACGGACAAAATCGCGGCAAAAATAAAGAGCAAAAAGACAGTCAACTGATTTTACCGAACAGCTTCCGGAAGGAGGCTGTTTTCGCTTTACAGTCGGTTTGGATAGGAACAGCGCACGCTTGATTCGGAATTGTTGTGCTCTGGCTGTTTCCCAATTGTATCAGGTTTAATTCCGGCAGATAAGCCGCAAAATCGGACTTTAAAATTCTCAAACAAATTATTTCTTTCCTCTTGACAAAACCTTCCTGCGGTGGTATAATCAAATCAAGATATCAAAATGATATCACTTTGAATACGAGGTAACGGGAGGTATTGAAATGAAAGAGAAAACAACGAACTACGAGGAAAAGGAGCTGCGCGCCCCGAGCGGCTGGGCGGTGCTGTTCCTGACGATAATTCTGTACCTGGCGGCGATCGGTTTGCTGATATTCTGCGCAGTAAACATTGACGAGTACAGCTTTTCCGGGTACGACGCCGGAATGATCGTCTGCATAATCTGGCTGTGCATAGGCTGGGTTCCATTCATCGGACTGCGCGTTATAAAGCCCAATGAAGCGCTGGTGCTGACCCTGTTCGGAAAGTACATCGGCACGCTCAAGCGCGAGGGATTTTATTTCGTGAACATTTTCAGCGTTCCTGCGGTTCCTAAGGTGCAGGAAGGCGGCAAGCCGGGAGTTCCGCACACGAAAATTTCCCTCAAGACCATGACCCACGACAACCGCAGGCAGAAGATAAACGACCAGCTCGGAAACCCGATAGAAGTCGGTATAGTGGTGGTATGGCGCGTTGTGAACACCGCGAAGGCTCTGTTCAACGTGGACGACTACGAGGGCTTCATGTCGATACAGGCGGATTCCACACTGCGCGACGTGGTGAGATGCTATCCGTATGACTCCACCGATTCGGACGAGAAGTCGCTGCGCGGTTCTTCACAGGAGGTCTGCGAGCAGCTCAAGGCGACCCTCCAGGAGCGCGTCGAGCACGCCGGTCTTGAGATAATCGAGGCGCGGATTACTCACCTTGCATACGCGCCCGAGATAGCCGCCGCAATGCTCCAGCGCCAGCAGGCGACCGCAATAATCGAAGCGCGCCAGAAGATAGTAGACGGCGCGGTCGGAATGGTGGAGATGGCTCTGAACAAGCTGAGCGAGAGCAACGTCTGCGAGCTTGACGAGGAGCGCAAGGCACAGATGGTGAGCAACCTGCTTGTAGTGCTCTGCGGTAACAAGGACGCTCAGCCTATAGTGAACAGCGGCTCCATATATTAAGGAGGACGTATGACGGATATCGTTTTTTCAGCGGAAAGCATTGCGTCGCTTGTGATAATGGCGGCGCTCGGGATAGGTATCCCGGTGGCGGCGGCTCTGGTGTGGAGGTTCGCACTGCACAAAGGTACGATGAAAGCCACTTTCATCGGCGCGGGAATGTTCTTCCTGTTTGCGATCATACTTGAGCGGCTGCTCCATATGGTGATGGTGCCGGTGGTATCCGGAAATGTCGTGCTGTACGTTGTCTACGGCGCAGTCGCTGCGGGAGTGTTCGAGGAAACAGCGCGTTTCCTGAGCTTCAGGTTCCTGATGAAGAACAGCCGCAGCGCTGAAAACGCGGTGTCCTACGGGCTGGGCCACGGCGGCTTTGAGGCGCTGTACATTCTCGGGCTGACCGCGTTGAGCGCGCTGATGATGGCGGCTTCCGTGAATTCGATGGGAGTCAGCGAGTTTATAAACAGTGCTTCCGGCGGCAGCGACGCTGTAGCGCAGCAGCTCATGGCGCAGCTTGCGGGATTTGCGCAGTCTAGCTATTCCGGAGCCGCGCTGGCGGTTTTCGAGCGAATAGCTGCGATGGCGCTGCACGTTTCGCTTTCCGTTCTGGTGATGGAGGCGGTCATGGTGAAGGGCAGAATGTGGCTCTATCCCGCGGCGATAGTTATTCACGCGCTGATGGACGTTCCCGCAGTGCTGTACCAGTGCGGTGCGATCAATATTGTCGTGTGCGAGGTAATTATGGCGGTGTTCACGGCGGTGTGGGCAGTTGTCGCGGTGAAGAGATACAAGTACCTCAGAACAAAGTAACAGGGCAGGGAGGTGAGCCGCATGGCTGACGGCGAAAAGAAGGAAAAGAAGCAGATACCTCTGCGGCTCTCCGCGACGCTTTACAACGAGCTTATGCAGTGGGCAGAGGACGATTTCCGCTCGGTGAACGGGCAGATAGAGTACCTGCTGACCGAGTGCGTGAAGTACCGCAAGAAGCACTCAAAGCCGGAAAAGGAGGACGAATGAACGACGGTGTTGTGTATCTTCTGAGCTACCTTATACTGCCGGTTCTGCTGATCGTTGTGGGACTTGTCATGTGGAGGTTCCCGCCGGGGTACGGCGGCAGCGTGGGCTACAGGACGAAGCGTTCCCGCAGCAGCCGGCAGGCGTGGGATTTCGCGCAGGTGTACTGGGGAAGGCTGATTCTGGTGATGAGCATTCCTATGCTGGCTGTTTCCGTGGGCGCTGGAGTGTTTCAGATAGTAAAGCCGCTGAGCGAGGAGGCAGGTCTGCTGGTGTTCTGCGTTATTATGACGCTTCAGCTTGTTCCGCTGTTTGTGAGCATAGGGGTCACGGAATCGGCTTTGAAAAGGCGCTTTTAATAGAAAAAACAGGGCAAGCCGCTATGGCTTGCCCTGTTGAAATATGTCGTCTGAAACGGTTCAGAAATCCGCGTTAATCGTCGCGTTCCTCACATTCGCCTTCGATAACGTCGGGACGCTGGTTCTTGATTATCTTGATAGCGGTGATAGCAGTGATGAGATTCAGAATGCCTTCTGAAAGTATCGAGATACCGAGAAGTATCATAAGAATGTTACTTCCCGCGCCGGGCCTAAGCATGAGCGCCAGACCTAGTAAACCGGTAATGACCGCCATCGCGAAAATCAGCCACCATCTGCCGAGCCCGAATTTCTTGGCTTCGAATGCGGTCTGGATTTTCAGAACGCCGTCAAGCAGGAAGAACAGACCCATGGCGCTGCACACGAATATCATCAGGCTTGCGGGGTTTATCAGAACGATGACGCCAAGCGCGATAAGGATAATTCCCGAGGTGAGGTCGTGCTGGAACGCCAGCCGGTAGAGATCCTTAGAAAAATACCCCGCCATTCTGACGGCTCCGAAAACTATCAAGATGATTCCGATGAGAACGCCGATAAGCCCCGAGAAAACCTCAGGCAGGCAGATGAGCAGAATACCCAGCACGCACAGCGCTGCGGACATCACGATATAGCCGATCTTTGCGGCTCTCATAGGTAAAACAGATCGCATACAAATCCCTCCAGTAGGTATTTAAGCCGCACCGGAAACCGGTGTGCCTTTATTCTTACTGATATTATATCACAAGTTTACAGGCATTAAAACGGTCAATTTTTCCTGAATGGGGGGGAAACGCGCGGCTCCGGGGTCAGGTAAGCCCGCAGAGGGTTTCGGTATCGTCGAAACCATCGTAGGACACCACGCACACCCGGAACTTCTCCTGGAGCAGCGGGATAACCTCGCCGAAGTTCGTTTTCCAGTAGCAGCACGCTCCCGGGAGCAGCATTATTGCCGGTTTTGTTTCATCGCCAAATTCGTATACTGTCATTTCCGGATCTCCTTTTAACCTTATAATATGTTAGATATGGCTAACTGTGTTTTATAGTCATTCACAACATGATTATATCACACAATTTTCATTTTTGCAACCCTTTTAATTGTGAAAACCACATGAAATGTTAAGTGCCTTCAAACCGCATAGCAATGCGATTTTCCGCGCTGTTATGCGGTTATGGTTTTGTAAACAAATTAATATGGTTAAATTTGCTGAAAACGGCTTGACAAATGGGCTAAAATATGTCAGAATAGCGGGTTTACATTAAAAAAAATATGTACTATAATAATAAGGCAACTAATCAATGCGAATGGCATGACAGACAACAACACAAGGAGGAATAAAAGCATGTTAAAAACACTTGCGGCGCAGATAAAGCAATATAAACGATCGACGCTGCTTACCCCCCTATTTACAGTGCTGGAAGTCGTGATGGAGGTACTTATCCCGTTCGTCACGGCGGCTATAATCGACAAAGGCATTAACGCCGGAGATATATCCAAGGTGTACATTTACGGCGGCATTATGCTCGTCATGGCGTTCATGAGCCTTACATTCGGCGTACTCGCCGGCAAGTTCGCTGCGAACGCTTCCGCGGGATTCGCATGTAATCTCCGTGACGCAATGTTCACCAATATCCAGCAGTTCTCGTTCTCAAACATAGATAAGTTCAGCACCGCCGGTCTCGTTACACGTATGACCACCGACGTCACCAATCTCCAGAACGCGTTCCAGATGATAATACGCATTGCTGTAAGAGCTCCTATCATGCTCGTAAGCAGCATTGTAATGTGTATGTTCATTAACGTGCGCGTCAGCCTGATATTCCTCGGCGCGATGGTGGTTCTGGGAACCGTTCTTGCTATCATCGTTTCCAAGGCTACCAAGGTGTTCGACAAGGTTTTCCCGAGGTACGACGACCTCAATGCCAGCGTTCAGGAGAATATTTCCGGTATCCGCGTTGTAAAGGGCTTCGTGCGCGAACAGCACGAGAACGAAAAGTTCGTGAATGCTTCCGGAAGTCTCTACAGGATGTTCATTAAGGCGGAGAAGATCATATCCTGGAACAATCCGGTTATGATGTTCGTTATTTACGCGTGCATTCTGCTGATATCCTGGTTCGGCGCGCAGTTCATCGTAGGCGGCACCCTCACCACCGGCGAGCTGACCTCACTGTTCAGCTACATCATGAGCGCGCTGATGGCTCTGATGATGCTTTCGATGATCTTCGTTATGATCACCATGTCGGTGGCGAGCGCACGCCGTATCTGCGAGGTGCTCAACGAAAAGTCCGACATCACCAACCCGGAGAACCCCGTTATGGAGATCACAGACGGTTCCATCGACTTCGACCACGTCAACTTCACATACAAGCACAAGTCGGATCAGCTCAAGGCGAAGAAATCCGACCTTGACGGCGGCGAGGAGATACTCAACGACATCGACCTGCATATACATTCCGGCGAGACCATCGGAATCATAGGCGGCACGGGCTGCGGCAAGTCCACATTTGCGAGCCTCATCAGCCGTCTGTACGACGTAGACAGCGGCTCTGTCAGAGTAGGCGGCGTAGACGTTCGCAAGTACGACCTCGAGCTGCTCCGCGACAAGGTAGCCGTAGTGCTCCAGAAGAACGTGCTGTTCTCCGGAACGATACTCGACAACCTCCGCTGGGGCAACGAGAACGCCACCGAAGCGGAGTGCGAGGAAGCGTGCAGACTTGCCTGTGCAGATGAGTTCATCGAGAGAATGCCCGACCGCTACAGCACGATGATAGAGCAGGGCGGCGCGAACGTATCCGGCGGCCAGAAGCAGAGACTCTGTATCGCAAGAGCGCTGCTGAAGAGCCCGAAGATACTTATACTCGACGATTCCACCAGCGCGGTCGACACCGCGACCGACGCGAAGATACGCCAGGCGTTCGCCGAGAAGATCCCCGGAACAACGAAGATCATCATTGCGCAGCGAATCTCCAGCGTTAAGGACGCAGACCGCATAATCGTAATGGACGACGGCAGTATCTGCGGATTTGCTCCGCACGACGAGCTGTTAAAGACCAACGAGATCTACCGCGAGATCTACACGCTCCAGACCCAGTCCGGCGGCGATTTCGACAAACCTAATGAATAAGGAGGCGGAAACATATGGCAATGGGAAACAGGCGTCAGCCTGCTGCGATAAATCGCAAGAATATGGATTTCAAGGTGCTGGGCAGAGTGCTCGGCTATATGATGAAGCGCTATAAGTTCCGCTTTATACTGGTTCTCGTATGCATACTCATCACGGCTGTAACCACCCTGGTGGGAATGCTGTTCATGCAGAGCCTCATCGACGATTACATCACGCCGATGCTGAATGTGGTAAACGCCGGCGGCACCGCGGATTTCGCTCCGCTGCTCGGGGCGCTGGTGCGTATCGCGCTGATATACGTTGTGGGCATTATAAGCTCCTTCACTTATAACAGGCTGATGATCTACATTACCCAGGGTACCATGCGCGACCTCAGAAACGACATTTTCACGCACATGGAATCCCTTCCGATAAAGTATTTCGACACAAACGCTCACGGCGATATCATGTCCATCTACACCAACGACGTGGACACCCTCCGCCAGCTTATCAGCCAGAGCATTCCGCAGATGGTGAACTCGCTCGTAACGCTGATAATCACATTTGTCAGCATGATAGTGCTGAGCATTCCGCTGACCGTTCTCACCGTTGTTATGGTGCTGGTAATGATGTTTGCAGCAAGCAAGATAGGCGGCAAATCCGCAAAGTACTTCGGCGCACAGCAGAGGGACCTCGGTATTGTAAACGGCTACATCGAGGAAATGATGGAAGGTCAGAAGGTAGTAAAGGTATTCAACCACGAGGAGAAGAACATGGAGAGCTTCAGACAGCTCAACGATCAGCTCCGCGTTTCCGCAGACAATGCGAACAAGTTCGCGAATATCCTCATGCCTGTCAGCGCGAACCTCGGAAATATCAGCTACGTGCTCTGCGTTGCAGTAGGCGCGGTGCTTTCTCTGGTGCTCGGCTCGGACGTGACCGGACTTACCCTCGGTTCGCTGGTCGCGTTCCTTACGCTGAACAAGAGCTTCTCTCAGCCGGTGATACAGGTCAGCCAGCAGCTCAACGCAGTGGTTATGGCTATGGCAGGCGCGAAGCGTGTATTTAAGCTGCTTGATGAAAAGCCCGAGACCGACGATGGCTACGTTGAGCTTGTAAACGCAAACATCGCCGAGGACGGCACTATCACCGAGTCCGAAAAGCGCACCGGCGTATGGGCGTGGAAGCACCCGCACACCGCCGACGGCACCGTGTCCTACCGCAGGCTGGAGGGCAGCGTTGTATTCGACGGAGTAGACTTCGGCTATAACGAGGACAAGATGGTGCTCCATGACATCAAGCTCCACGCGGAGCCCGGACAGAAGATAGCGTTCGTAGGCTCCACCGGCGCGGGCAAGACCACCATCACGAACCTCATCAACCGTTTCTACGACATTCAGGACGGCAAGATACGCTACGACGACATCAACATCAACAAGATAAAGAAGGCGGATCTCCGCCGTTCACTGGGACTGGTTCTCCAGGATACCCACCTGTTCACCGGCACGGTAATGGACAATATCCGCTACGGACGTCTTGACGCCACCGACGAGGAGTGCATCGCGGCCGCAAAGCTCGCGAATGCGCACAGCTTCGTTAAGCGCCTTCCGGACGGCTACGGCACCATGCTGACCGGCGACGGCGCGAACCTCTCGCAGGGTCAGCGCCAGCTTCTTGCGATAGCGAGAGCGGCAGTCGCAGACCCGCCCGTGCTGATACTAGACGAGGCTACGTCCTCCATCGACACAAGAACCGAGCGCCTTGTGCAGGACGGCATGGATAAGCTCATGAGCGGCAGAACAACGTTCGTTATCGCGCACAGACTGTCCACGGTACGCAATTCCGACTGCATAATGGTACTCGAGCAGGGCAGGATAATCGAGCGCGGAAGCCACGACAAGCTCATCAAGGAGCAGGGACGCTACTATCAGCTCTACACCGGCAAGCCGGCTAAGAAAGCGGCTGAGTAAGTCAACAGAATAACACAGCGGCAGGTCGATAAGTCGGCCTGCCGATTTTGTATTATTTTTGAAGTGCCTTGTAGTACCAGTCCGGAGTATCGCCGAAATCCTCCGAAAGCTTGTCGCCGTATTCGTCGCGGATCTTGGCGCAGAGCAGTGCGAATTCCCGGAGGATAGGCTGCGACTCGCCTTCCTTTTCCATTTCGTAATCCTGCTCGGCAAGTGTGTGGATATCAAAGTTGCAGCCGCTTATATCCAACCACACGCGGAACCTGTACCCATCGGAAAGTTTCTGAATATACGCGCGGTATGTGTATCCGTGGCTGTCGCGGCAGTCATATTCGCCGAGCCAGCCAGGATTCCCCTTTTTGTGCGTGAATCCCGTTCCGGCGAACGCTTTTTTCATCACCGGGATATCCGCAAGATGAGGGATCGGCTTCTTGTCGCTGTTGTATGTATAACGCTTTGGCACGGGAAGCATTTTTTTCATAACCCCATCAAGATACTTGAAGTGATTCGTTTTAAGCTCTGTGAATCTATTGTTCTCTTCCCTGGAGAAAACGCATTTCGTTTCGGCTTCAACAGGATTTCCGAGATAGGGTATCAGCTTTTGGATAACAATGGAGGAATCACGCGGTTCGGGGTCGGCTGTGACCTCGATACATACCGAAATCATAACGCGTTTCAGACCGTCGTCATAGCATCGTTCCTGCGCAATATAGTTCGAGAAAAAGTGAACGTTTGTGAGTTTGGAAATATCAGCATTTTCCCATAATAAGTCGGGGGCGGGCGCGTAGATTTCTTCACCGAGCCAGTTCACGCCACTGAGTAGGACGTGCCCGAACGGAATATTAAAAGGGCGCGGTATTTTTGAAAACACTGCGAAGATATCGTCATAGTCCGATTTGTCGGCGAAGATCTCCCCGGATAACCAGTTTTCCGTGTAGCTGCATATAATCGGTCCGTTTTCTGTTGATTTGAAGTACTTTTTAAGTTCCGGCAGCTTTTCAAGCACATTTGATATAGTCCTGTCCCCGGACACGGTACTTGCTGCAAATGCAAGGTCAGACCAGCCAAGCCCAAGCTCCGAAAGCATATTCTGAATATATGACTGAGCGTCCTTGAACTTTACTTTATCCGCGATGTTGAACCTGTATATGTTGAAAACTCTCATGCTTACCTCTCAAACCGCTTGATTTTGTTTGCGATGATATCAGTATAGCATAAGAAGCGGAAAATGTCAATAGAAAAAGGGAGAACCTTTCGATTCTCCCTTAGTGCTATTCTGAAAATCACATCTGCTTGCGAACCTTGATGTGAACCTCGCGGAGCTGCTGCTCTGTAACCTCGGTAGGCGCGCCGAGGAGCAGATCCTGCGCGTTGGAGTTCAGCGGGAACGCGATGACCTCGCGGATACTCTCCTCGCCGGTGAGCAGCATGATCATGCGGTCAACGCCGGGAGCCATACCAGCATGAGGCGGAGCGCCGAACTTGAACGCGTTGTAGAGCGCGCCGAACTTGCTTGCAACGTCCTCTTCGGTGTAGCCTGCGATCTCGAACGCCTTTATCATGATGTCGAGGTCGTGGTTGCGGACAGCGCCGGAGGAAAGCTCAACGCCGTTGCATACGATGTCGTACTGATAAGCGAGTATATCCAGCGGATCCTTGTTCAGCAGCGCGTCCAGACCGCCCTGCGGCATGGAGAACGGGTTGTGCGTGAAGATTATCTTACCGGTCTCCTCGTCCAGCTCGTACATCGGGAAGTCAACGATGAAGCACAGTTCGAAGCGGCTCTCATCGATGAGGTTCATGCGCTTTGCGACCTCGGTGCGGATCTGTCCGGCGAACTTCGGAGCGTTCTTCTTGGTGTCGGCGATGAAGTAAAGTACGTCGCCTTCCTGGAGCTCGCAGCGTGTCGCCAGCTCCTTGCGCTGGTCGTCGTTGAGGAACTTGTCGATCGGGCCGTTGTACTTGAACATGCCGTTCTCGCCCGGCTCAACCTTGAAGTAGCCCAGACCCTTCATGCCGACTTCCTGTACTGCGAAGTCCTCCATGCTCTTGAAGAAGGTCTTGGACTGCTTAGCCATTCCGGGAACGCGGATACCGCGTACGGTCTTGTTGCTGAATGGCTTGAAGTCGCTGTCAACGAACAGGTCGGAAAGCTCCTTGATGACCAGCGGGTTGCGCAGGTCGGGCTTGTCTGAACCGTAGGTGAGCATTGCTTCCTTGTAGGTTATGCGTCTGAACGGAGCAGGGGACACCTGCTTGTCGGAGAATTCGGAGAAGGTCGCGGAAAGGACTTCCTCAGCCACTGCGAAAACGTCCTCCTGGGTAGCGAAGCTCATCTCAAAGTCGAGCTGATAGAACTCTCCGGGGGAGCGGTCGGCTCTTGCATCCTCGTCGCGGAAGCAGGGAGCGATCTGGAAGTACTTGTCGAAGCCGGAAACCATGTAGATCTGCTTGAAGATCTGCGGAGCCTGCGGCAGAGCGTAGAACTTGCCGTGGTGCTTACGGCTGGGGATCAGGTAGTCTCTTGCGCCCTCAGGGGAGGAGGTGGACAGGATAGGAGTCTGAAGCTCCAGGAAGCCCATGCTGCTCATCTTGTTGCGCAGGAAGCTGATTATCTTGGAACGGAGCACGATATTGTCGTGCATTTTCTTGTTTCTGAGGTCGAGGTAGCGGTACTTCAGGCGGACATCCTCGCGGGTCTCGCGGGAGGTAGCCACTTCAAACGGAAGCTGCTCCGTCACCTTGCCGAGGATACGTACTTCCTCGGCCTCAATCTCGACTGTACCAGTTTCGATCTTGTCGTTGTAGGTGCTTTCGTCGCGCTTTAAAACGGTGCCTGCGATGGAAACCGCGCACTCCTTGTGAATGCCCTCAAGCAGCTTCTCATTGTGGAACACTACCTGAACAACGCCGTAGTGGTCGCGCAGGTCGACAAACATGATACCGCCGTGGTCGCGGATATTCTCTACCCAGCCGGCAGCCCTTACCTTTTTGCCTATATCGTTTTCAGTCACCGCGTTGCAGTACTGCGTGCGGTATTCGTTTTCTCTGAACAATTCCTTCAATCCTTTCAATATATAAATTGTCGCCGCCTGACAGGCGGAAAAGTCCTCAGCTACGGTCACAGCGATTATGACCGGCATTGTTATGCCGCATTATATCACAGCCTTTCGGCAGGGAGTTCCCCCTCGCCACATAATTCAACAATTTATTATATCACTAAAATGCGGAATTGTCAATAATTTATGCAGATATCCCCGCAATTTTTGCTGAACTGCGGGGGATAGTTCCATTCATGCGCGGGAGACGTACATCCCGAACTTATCTTTGATGGTGAACACATCATAGTCCATGCTGTACTTGATGTCATATTTCGTGCCGTCCTTCATGACCAGCACGCCGTCTGCCACGCCGCCTTTCCATACCGGGGTGTCGGCTTCGTAGTTCAGCTCGGCGCCCGTGACTGGTATCACTCTGCCGTTTATTTCAACGCGTTCCATCCAGGCTGTCGGAACTATGTTGCACAGCATGAATGTCAGCGCCGCGCCGAGTATCGCCAGTATCGCGCCGCATACAATTACGGTTGCTTTGAATCCTGTTTTGTTCATATAATTACCCCTTTCCGCCGTCTTCCGCTCTGCGGAAGTTCCCCCGGCGATGATCCTGCGCGTTGTGCGCTCCGACGCGGTTCCGGAACGCGCCGCGCGTATTGCCCCAGCTTGCTCAATGAATTCAAGTGAGCCGTCTTAATCCGGGAGTGATTATCTGGCTGCTGGGAATAAGCGAGTAGTCGTACATCACCTTTGAATGGTTATCCAGCACCAGTTCCCGGCGGATTATCCGGCGTTCCCGGTCGAGAGTGACGCGGTATACCCGGCTGACCCGGAAGAACTCGCCGTCCTCCTCAATGTAGCCCTGATCTTCCTCTGTTATGCGGTATATGTATGGGAACGGCTCCTGCGCGCGGAGCTCACCGTACAGCGCGCTCTCGTCCAGCCAGACCAGAAGCTGCACCGGACGGTCGCTCGTGTTTTTGAAACGGTAGTCCACGTTTTTGTAGAAAACGCTGGTGCCGGTTCCGAACGGCACCCGTCTGCCGGAATCAGGAAAGAGCGCGTCAGAATGGTGCACCAGTTCGGTCACGGTGAGCGGGCTGTTCAGCACCAGCCAGTGTATCAGATTCGCGAGCTGGCACAGCCCGCCGCCTACTCCGCGCCCTAGTTTCCCGGCGCTTATCACAAGTCCGTCAAGGTATCCGCGCTTTGCGGAGGGTTCGCCGACGAGCTTCCAGAACGAGAAAGTTTCCCCGGGCTGAACGACTAACCCGTTTATCTGCGCCGAGGCAAGCCGGAGGTTCACCAGCTTATTTCGCTGGAGCTCCATATCGACACCCTCCAGACGGCGCAGCGCGTTGGAGGAGTGGCTCTTCACAACAGCGCTGAACGGAACTGTGTTGCGGGTACGGGCGAATATTTCTCCGCTGAATCTGTCGTGGATATCCCTGAGCAGATATTCTTTCCGGAGCGAAATGTGATAGCAGGCGGGCGACAGTTCGCAGAACAATTTTCGTTTTTTTATGGCTGACACCTCCGTTCCACGACATTCCCTATAATTATTATAGCAGATTTTTGCAGGAAGTCAATTACAGTTATATTACGATTTGGTTACAAAACGGTTACAAATGTTGTGTATCATCAGAATCAAAAACCGGACAGCCTGCAAAGCTGTCCGGTGAGCGGTGTTCAGTTCTGGAAATAAACGTCCTCCTGCTGGAGCATGGGGTATCTTATCAGCTCCCGGCTGTCAAGGTCGGCGCGGTGCATGTCCACGGCGCTGATTCGGCGGTTGAGGTAGGTCGTGTAGTAGTAAACTCCGGTCTGGGCGTTCCAGCAGGAGGTGTAGATCGTGATCTCGAACTTTCCGGGCGCGACCTCGCAGCAGCCGCGGGTCTGCTCAACGGAGCCGAGAATATGGAAAAACTGCCCTACGCTCTCCGACTCGGAGCTTCCGGAGCGGGAGTTGTTCCGCGTGAATGCCACCCGCGCGAACCTCGAAGCGGACGAAAGGTCGCCTGGAAGCCCGACCGCGCCCATTCCGCGGCTGTAGCGGGTGAGCTCCAGACCTTCCGCGAAGGTATTCTGCGGATCCCTCGGGGAAAGCCCCATGTAGTTGTTGAGCATTGCCATCTGCTGCTCAAACGGGGGATTGTTCGTCAGCACTCCCGCCTTGTTTTCGTGTATCTGAAGCCCTTTTTCGGTGGACTCCACCACGATACAGCCGGATCTGTCCGCGATTATCCAGTGGAGCTGAGCGGCTGGGAGCTGTTCGCTGAACGGAGTTCCGGTGAGATTCATGCCGGAGATAAGCTCCCGAGCCTGGGAAAGTTCCGCGCACTGGGAAAGTATCCAGGGGATAAATTCGAACTGCGCGACGTTCCGCATGCCTTCACGCGGCTGGGCGTACTTCGCGTTGCCCACGAAGTTCAGCCCCGCCATGCCGAGACCCTTCTCGTTCACGGCGTCGTAGTAGAGCGGGTAGCCGCCCGCAGCGTGAGCCATTCCGATGATCGCGTAGTGATTGGAGAGCGTTCCTCCATGCCGGAATTCAAACGGGAATTCCCGCGGAGTTATCGTGATCTCCTCGCCGTATGAAAATTCGTAATCCAGGGTCCTTCCCATGTAGAAGCATTCCGTCTGGTAGGTCGCCGCAGTACACATTTTATGTTCCTCGCTTTCATGTTGTTGGAGATATTATGCCCATTCATGCAAAAAGTATTATAGCACTTTTGCCGCCGGCGGTCAACAGCTATGGACGATAAATCATCAAATTATCACAGTTTTTCCTGAAAATATTTGTATGCAGTTACAATTATACATCACTTGACAATTTACGCGCAAGGTACTATAATATAGTTAAGCTGTGTCCGATGAAACAGCATTTTTTACGTTAAAAAGTTAAAAAAATTTCCATCAGGGGGAAAACGATATGAAAATAACCGTAGCGGGAGCAGGATACGTCGGGCTTTCTATTGCAGTTCTTCTGTCGCAAAACAACGACGTCACCGCAGTAGACATAGTTCCGGAAAAGGTGGAGCTTCTGAATTCCAGAAAGTCGCCAATCGCTGATAAATACATCGAGGAGTACCTCGCAGAAAAGCCGCTGAGCCTCGCCGCCACCACCGACTGGCGCCCGGCGTACGCCTCGGCTGACATCGTGGTCATCGCCACCCCGACTAACTACGACGCGGAGAAGAACTATTTCGACACCTCGTCGGTGGAAAGCGTTATCGAGCAGGTGTTCTCCGTGAACGATCACTGCACCGTGGTTGTGAAGTCCACCGTGCCGGTCGGATTCACTGCGGGACTGCACAAGAAGTACCCGGAAAACGCGCACCGCATTATCTTCTCGCCGGAGTTCCTCCGCGAGGGTCAGGCGCTGTACGACAACCTGTATCCCTCCCGCATTATCGTGGGAGCGCCGCAGGAGTGGGCGGATTCCGTGGAGCGCGCGAACGTATTCGCGGAGCTTCTCCAGCAGGGCGCGATAAAGCAGGATATCCCGACGCTTCACCTGAACCCCACCGAGGCCGAGGCGGTCAAGCTGTTCAGCAATACCTACCTCGCGCTGCGCGTGGCTTACTTCAACGAGCTGGACACCTACGCTGAGATGAAGGGACTCAACGCCCGTGAGATAATCGACGGCGTAGGTCTCGACCCGCGCATCGGATCGCACTATAATAACCCGAGCTTCGGCTACGGCGGATACTGCCTGCCGAAGGACACCAAGCAGCTCCTCGCGAATTACGCGGACGTCCCCAACGACATCATCACTGCGATAGTTAACGCCAACAAGACCCGCAAGGACTACATCGCGGATCACATCGCGTCGATGGAGCCGCAGACCGTCGGAGTTTACAGGCTGACGATGAAGTCCAACTCTGACAACTTCCGCCAGAGCGCTATACAGGGTATCATGAAGCGCCTTGAAAAGCGCGGAATAAAGGTGATAATCTTCGAGCCGACTCTGAAGGAAGGGCAGAGCTTCTATAACTACGAGGTGTGCAGGGATTTCGACGAATTCAAGCGCCGCTCAGACGTTATACTCGCTAACCGCATGAGCGCCGAGCTTAACGACGTAAGCGATAAGGTTTACACCAGAGACCTTTACAGCAGAGACTAAGGCAGCACCGCACAAAGACCATTTATTGGATTTTGCACGTGTCTTGCTTGCATCTTTTCCGTCATCTTGCACAATTCGTCCTAGCAAGGCGTCAGCCTTGCGTCGTCCTCATTGTACAATCTGACGAAAAATCTGACTGCGCAATACACGCACAATCTTTGTGCGGTATTGCCCTAAAAAATTACAGATGGGGGTGATTCCCGATGGATTCGATTATTTCAGGAACATTCAGAATGATTATCCGCAGGGGTTTCCCCCATCAGCTCTATTTCGACGAGGATTTCATGCGGATAATCGGCGCGGAGGACAACTCCGACCCCGAGAAAAACTACCGCCTGTGGGAGGAGTGCGTCCACCCGGACGACATGCCGCTGATAAAAGAGGCGATAGAGAGCACTCAGCACAATATCCGCGCCGAGGTGAAGTACCGCTGGCGCCACAAGACCCGCGGACTTTACACCGCCTACAGCACCGGAATGCTTGCAGGCAAGGAGGACGGCTGCGTCACCATATACGGTTTTTTTAAGGGCGTACCCGCCGACCGCACGCAGCTCTACGGCTACGATCCGGATCTTCAGCTCCTGACCAGGCTCCTCGCGGAGAAAATGCTGGACAGCTTCGCGTTCTGCGCGCTTGTAGACCTACAGCAGAACAAGCTCATGCTGCTCAACGATTACTTCAACACAGGCTCCTCGGCAGGCTGCGAATGCGGCTACGACGAGTGGCTTGAGGGATTCCAGTTCTGCATTCATCCGGACGACCGGGATTGTCTGACGGAACTGCTGACTCGTGCGAATCTTGCAAATGCGTTTTCAAAGTCCGACGAAGTGCACGGCGAGTTCCGCTTTATGCGCCCGGACGGTCCATGCTGGGTAAATCTGCGGCTGGTGAGAATGAAACAGCGCCTTGCCGGGCGTTATCCTGAGTTCATCGTGTTCCGGCGTATCGACGCAGACCACCGCGCCGTATTCATGGAGGAGCTGCGCAACCGCCTGATAAACGGACTTGCTATCCCCTATATGATCCTCGACCTTATCGACCTTCGCGCGGGCAGCTTCTATTCCTCCAGGGACAATCAGGGGCTTTTCGCGGAGCACTTCAACGAGATAGGAAGCTACAGCGACGCGCTGGATCGCTTCGTGGAAAACTGCGGGTGCAGCTTCGCGGACAGAAACGCGATACTTTTCAATTTCAGCGTGGAGCACATGACTGAGCGTTTCCGGGCAGGGGAAAAGATGATCGAATGCGAGGTCTGCCGCAACCCGGAGGGTCAGCCGGAGTGGCTGCGAATCCAGGCGTTCATGTCCTCCGCCGACGAAAACGGTGAGCCGGCGCTTGCTATACTCAGCATTCAGCAGGTGACTACCGAGAAGCTGCGGGAGCTTCGCTATCAGCAGCGGCTTGAAAGGGCGCTCCGCACGGAGAGCCAGTACAGGCAGGCTATCCTGTCCAACGCCATCGCGGTGTACACCTATAACATTACCGAGGACACGATATACGACGAGATAATCGAACAGGAGGGCGTTGACCCGCTGCTTCCCAAGATGGGGCTTACTGTGCCGTGCTCCTATAACGATTACATCAGCAAAAAGTCCGAGTTTATCGTTGACCGCCAGACCGCAGAGAATTTCCGCAGGACATTCTGCACACGTACTCTTGCTGATATGTACAACAGCCACCGCCGCAGCTTTGATACGGAATATGAATTCAAGATCGGCAGCAGGGTCGGGTACTTCCGCGAGGCGGTAATAATAACCCAGGATATGGAGACTGGCGACCTTTGGGGTCTGACCTACGTCCGGGACGTCATCGGCGAACACGACCAGGCAAAGCGGGTGGAGCAGGCTCTGCGCGACGCCTTCGACCAGGCGCAGCACGCGAACTCCGCAAAGACGCTGTTCATGAGCCAGATGAGCCACGATATCCGCACGCCGCTGAACGCGATACTCGGAATGTCCACGATAGCGCAGGAGCACATCAGCGACGCCGCCCGGGTCAACGACTGCCTCGAAAAAATACAGACCTCCGGACATCAGCTCCTGGAGATAATCAACAACGTCCTCGACCTTTCGGCGATAGAGAGCGGAAAAACCACCCTTGCCAGCGAGCCGTTCGACCTGAAGGTGTTCATCGACGACACTGCGGGCACGATACGCACGCTGACCGACAAGAAGCGTCAGCGCTTCGTCGTGGAGATCTCCGAGGGGATAAACTATTCGGTGATAGGCGACCAGACGAAGCTGCGGCAGCTTCTTATGAACATACTCAGCAACGCCGTGAAATACACCCCGGACGGCGGCGAGATACACCTCTCCGTGAAGGAGCTGAACCCCGACCACCACGGCGTGTGCCGCTATCTTTTCACAGTGAAGGATAACGGAATCGGCATGAGCCAGGAGTTCCTGCACAAGATATACGACCCGTTCGTCCGCGCCGACGACCACCGCATAAGCGGCATACAGGGAACCGGTCTCGGAATGGCGATCGCGATAAACATCGCCCGCATGATGAACGGCGACATCGGAATAAACAGCGAAGTCGGCAAGGGCTCGGTGTTTGAAGTCACCGTCGCGCTGAAAAAGGGCGCGGAGGAGCCTGCGTACATCGGCGGCATTTCCATGGAGGAGCAGCCGCGGCGCGAGCGCATGTCGGACTACGACTTCGGCGGGAAGCGCGTACTGCTTGCGGAGGATCTCGAATTCAACGCGGAGATCGCGTCGGAGTTCCTTGCGGAAGCGGGGCTTGTCACTGAAACCGCGTGCAACGGCGCGGAGGCAGTGGAGAAGTTCGGCAGTTCGCCGGAGGGCTACTACAGCCTTATATTCATGGATATCCAGATGCCTGTTCTGGACGGCTACCAGGCGGCGGACAAAATACGCGCTCTGGACCGTCCCGACGCGAAAACCGTTCCGATAGTCGCGATGACGGCAAACGCTTTCATAGAGGACGTCAAGACCGCAAAGGAACATGGAATGAACGGGCACGTTGCAAAGCCGCTGGAGGTAAGGGAGCTTACCGCGGCGCTGAAAAAGTGGATACCCGGCTATAAAACTAAGAATCAGAGTTGAACAGAATGAAAAGAATAGTTACGATACAGGATTTTTCCTGCGTTGGGAGCTGCTCGCTGACCGCCGCTATACCGGTGCTGTCGGCGGCGGGGGTGGAGTGCTGCGGAATTCCGACGGCGCTCCTTTCGAACCATACCGGATTCCCGACGTTTTACAGCATAGACCTCACGGATGAACTGGCTCCGATAAGCGATCAGCTCAAGCGTGAGCACATTGATTTCGACGGCGTTTACACCGGATATATTGCTTCCATCGACCAGATAGAGCACATTGAGGAGTTCATACGCCGTTTCAGGAAGCCGGGGGATCCGCTGTTCATCGACCCGGTGATGGGCGACAACGGAAAGATGTACGCGGCGCTCACCGACGACTACCCCGAAAGAATGCGGAAGTTCATCGAGGGCGCGGACATCATCACCCCGAACATCACGGAGGCATGCCTGCTGACAGGGCGCAGCTTCAATCCCTGCCCGACGCTCCATGAAACGAAGGAAATGCTCCGGGAGCTGTGCGGATTCGGAGTGAAGTTCGCGGTCATCACCGGATTTTCGGAGAAGGGGCAGCTGGGGGCGGTCGGCTGCTTTGACGGCGCCTTCACCGAGTGCCTCACCCCGAAGAAGGACGTTGCATGCTCCGGCACCGGGGACGTATTTGCCTCGGCGCTGCTTGGAGCGGTGCTGCGCGGCGCGGATTATCCGCAGGCTCTGGAGATAGCTACGAAGTTCACATATGCGGCTGTGGAGTACACCGCCGCGGCACCCGACCGCAGATTCTACGGGATACACTTCCAGCCGGTGCTCGGGGAATATATCCGAATGCTGGAGCGCGTCGAAAAGGGGCAGTCTGATGGCTGAGCAGAAAAGGAAGGGGCTTTCCCGGCTGAATAAGGCGATACTGTTTCTGATAACATCGGCGTTTTTCTTCGCGCTGATGAACATGTTCGTGCGGCTTTCCGGAGATGTCCCGACGATTCAAAAGACGTTCTTCCGGAACTTCTTTGCTCTGTTCATTGCGAGCGGCGCGATGATAAAGAACCGCTGTTGCATTATCCCGCCGAAGGGCGCAAGGTTCGACCTGTTCATGCGCGCGGCGTGCGGTTACGCCGGGGTCGTGCTGAATTTCTACGCGATAGACCGGCTGAGCATTTCGGACGCCTCGCTGCTGAACAAAATGTCGCCGTTTTTCGCGATCATCTTTTCGACATTCCTGCTGAAGGAGCGCGCTAATAAGGTACAGTGGGCGATAATCCTGACTGCGTTTATCGGCGCGCTTTTCGTTATCAAGCCGTCCTTCCAGAATGCGGAGCTGGGAGCCTCCATCGCGGGATTCTGCGGGGGAATGTGCGCGGGCGCGGCGTATACTTTCGTCCGCCGGGCAACGGGGAAGGGCGTCAAGAGTTACTATGTGGTGTTCTTTTTCTCGGCGTTTTCTACGCTTGTGGCGTTCCCGCTGATGCTGCTGGATTTCAAGGCCATGACCCTGGTGCAGACCCTAATGCTGGTAGGCTCGGGAGTCAGCGCGGCGATTGCGCAGTTCTGCATAACCACGGCGTATTCCTACGCTCCGGCGAAGGAGGTCTCGATCTACGATTATTCGCAGATAATCTTCGCGGCGCTAATCGGGTTCGTGGTGCTGGATCAGGTCCCGGACGTGCTCAGTTTCGTGGGATACGCGGTGATAATCGCAGCGGCTTTCGTGATGTTCAGATATAACAACCGGAAAACGAAGGAATGAAAAAGAGTGCTGCCGACAAATTATAATTTAGCGGCAAGCGTTCCACTCGTTGCAACCCCTAATAGGGAGTCAAGGGGGACGCGTCCCCCTTGCGAGTCGAGGGCAGCGCCCTCGTCGCCGTCAGGCAAAACCTCCGCACGAAGTGCGGATACTCCGTGCGGAGCACGGCTACTCTGCGCACCGGTGCGCAGTTAAACGTAAAAAGCGCTAAAGGGGTGTGGGTCGGGGAGACAAACGAAGTTTGTCTGAGAAACGTAAGAGTTTTCCCCCACAAGCGACATGTTGTCTTTGTTGAGCCTGACTTCCCAAACAGTCCGGTGGACTGTTTGGGAAGCATATTTCTAGCCGGAATATGCAAACATAAACAATTCAATGGCTGCCCTTAAAAAGAGCAGCCATCTTTGTATTATCCGACCAGCATGAGCAGAGTTCCCGCGACAAGTATCGCAAGACCTGCAGCGGAGCGTTTCGTGAGCTTTTCGTGGAACACTATGTAGGAGAACAGTATCGACACGAGGATACTAAGCTTGTCTATCGGAACAACAACGCTTGCAGGACCGTCCTGAAGCGCCTTGTAGTAGCACAGCCAGGAGCCGCCGGTAGCAAGTCCCGAGAGTGCGATGAACAGCAGCTCGCGCTTGTCCAGCCCGCGGAGCTTATCCGCCTTGCCCGTCACAGGGACCATCAGCCATGCCATCACCAGGACCACCGCGGTGCGTATCGCAGTGCCGAGGTCGGAGCTTACGCCGTCGATACCTATTTTACCGAGTATCGAGGTCAGCGCGGCGAATACTGCCGAGAGAATCGCGTAGGGAAGCCACTTCGCGCTGTTTGAGCCGGGACTGTCGGTTTTCTTCTTTTCGATCATCAGCAGGGTTCCGGCAAGTATCATCACCATGCATATGCATTTCAGCGGGGAAATGCTCTCGTTCAGGAAGATGAAAGCGAGCGCCATTGTAAGCACCGTGCTGGATTTGTCCACCGGCACGACCTTGTTTACATCGCCTACCTGAAGCGCCCTGAAATAGCACAGCCAGGAACCGCCGGTCGCAAGTCCCGAAAGCACGAGGAACAGCCATGTTTTGCCGCTTATGTTCGTGATGCCGCTCCAGGAGCCGGTTATCATGGTCATGAGTATCGCCATGATAAGCACCGCGATGGTGCGCAGAGCGGTTGCCACAGTAGAATCAGTCTTGCGGATACCGCATTTTGCAAGAATTGAAGTTAATCCGGCAAAGAACGCCGACCCGGCCGCGAACACCAGCCACATAAAACGCACTTCCTTTGAGTGAAGAAAAATCAGACCCACCTGGAGGTCTGCTTATATTATTGTATCACGTATTGATGCGTCTGTCAATGAGATATGCAACATTTGTATGGCTGTTGAATCATAATTCACAACTGGGTTTTTCTAAAAAATAGATGATAATTTATCTCAGGTCATTGACATGATGACTTTTGATGATGTATAATAAATATGTATATATTGCATGTATAAGGGGTGGATTATGGAAAACAGAAAATGTATTGCTGTGCTTACTGAGAAACCAAGCCTGGACTATCAGTCCGGGATACTTAAAGGAATATACAGATCGGCATTCAGCCATGATGCCAACGTAGCGGTATTCTGCGTAACAAGCACACGCAGCGACGAAGCCTACCAGATCGGTGAAATGGTGATATTTTCACTCCTAGGGGATTACTCCAGGTTTTCGGGCTTGATATACCTTCCGGATACTATCGACTATTCCATGCGCGACGCTTTGATCACCGAAAAACTCATTGAGGCTTCCAGAAAAATAAATATCCCGGTCGTGACCATCGACGGCAATTACGATGAGTTCCCCTGCTTCCTCTCGGACGACTCTGAGGCGATACAGTTCCTGGTGGAGCACCTATCCGCCGGGCACGGCTGTAGGGATATCGCGTTCGTTACCGGAAGAAAGAATCACCCTCACGCTGAACAACGCCTGGAAGCGTTCAGCCGGGCAATGTCGAAAAATAACCTTGAAATACGCGAAAACCGCATGTTTTACGGAGATTTCTGGCGCACCTGCGGCGAAGATATCGTAAGCTCCCTGCTGGCGGGGGAAAGCGGGCTTCCGGAAGCGATAATATGCGCGAACAGCTACATGGCGGACGGAATATACGAAGCGCTGTACAAGCGCGGGTTTCGCGCGCCCAGGGATATAAAGCTCGCGTGCTACGGCGAAAAGACCGAAACCTCGGAATACATCTCCGCAACGATAAGAGCCACCGATAGCCTCGGATTCTCAGCCTGCGAGGGTCTGTTCAGCATGATAAACGGCGGAAGCATTCCAAGCGTCAACCGTATTCCTACCGAGTTCCAGAAACGCCCCGCGATGACCTGCGGCTGCATGCAACCGGACGAATACAACCTGCTGGATTTCCGCGTGAAGGATCCCAACGAGGTCAGCGATTTCTTCACCGAGTACAACACCATGAGCGAGAGCCTGATAAGGCGCCCGAACATCCGCGAGACCCTGTGGACCGCAAACTGGTATACCCACCTGTTCGGGGACTTCACCAGATTCAGCGTGTGCATGTGCGACGATGTAGTGAAGCCCGAGCTGTCGCTTGACGAGAACGATGTCTGCGTAAGCTACACCGATGAAATGCTGATGGTGCTTGACCACAAACGCCTCCCCGACGGGACCTCAGACGCTTTCGTCGGAACGGACAGGCGGTTCCCGGTCAGCGAGGTGTACTCTCCGCTGTTCAGCGCCGACGGCGACCCCGCCGCGTATGTTTTCAGGCAGCTACATTTTATCGAAAGGTGCTACGGGTACGCCGTGCTCTCATACGGCAGTAAAATAATTTCACCGCAGGCAAGCTTTGATTTCTGGGTGAACGTCCTGGCAAACGCCGTTGAATCCCAACGCCGCCTGACTATAATGCGGTACCTTTATAAAAAGGTCAACCAGGACGCCGTTACGGACTCAATGACTGGACTTTTCAACAGAAACGGTTTCAACTCCATGCTTCCACAGATGATAACCGAGGCGCGGGAGGCAGGGAAGAACTTTCTGCTGATAATGTCCGACCTGAACGGACTGAAATACGTAAACGACAGCTTCGGTCACAGCGAGGGCGATAATCTGATAAATACCGCCGCCGGACTGCTTTCCTGCACCCGCATCAGCGGAGCTTCCTGCGAGAAGAATTTCCGTATCGGCGGCGACGAATTCGTGAAGGCTGCCTACGGCGATATCACTCAGCAGGGAATCGACGAATTCCGCCGTGAGATCAGCGAAAAGGTGAACATCACCAACAGCACCTCCTGCAAGCCCTACCCGATCTACATGCCGATAGGTACCTGCCTGCGCAGCCCCGGCGATATCCCGGACTGCGACAAAATGCTCTCCAGCGCTGACGAAGCGATGTATGCCGACAAGATACGCCTGAAATCAGTGACCGGCTTCGACCCCAAAAGAAAATGACCCGGGACCTTCCCGCGCTTCGGCGCAGGGGGGTCTTTGACATCCCGGGAGGTATTTGCAAAAAGTATCCCGCGGAGCTCCCGCCATGTCTTGACTATTCCTGCGAAAAGATGTATAATAAAAGGTACTCAATTTCAAAGAAAAGGATACTATATAATATGGAAAGAAACTATCCCAAGGCGACCATCACCGAAAAGGGCGAGAGGGCACTCCGCGGCGGACACCCGTGGGTCTATGCCGACGAGGTCACAGAGGTCTCCGGCGAATACGAAAACGGCGGCCTTGCCGACGTTTTCAGCCGCAAGGGGCGCTACCTCGGCACAGGTTACATAAACGACAACTCCAAGATACGCATACGCGTCATCTCACGCAACGCCAACGACAAATTCGACCGGGACTTCTACGCCCGCAGGATACGCTACGCGCTGGACTACCGCCGCACCGTCATGGGCGCGGAGGATTTCCGCTGCTGCCGTCTCATATTCGGCGAGGCTGACAGCTTCCCCGGATTCACCGTCGACAGATTCGGTGACGTCCTTGTTGCGCAGGTGCTGTCCCTCGGCACGGAGCGCGTAAAGGACGCGCTCTACGAGCTGCTTGTGCAGACCCTCGCGGATATGGGCGAGCATATCTCCGCAATATACGAGCGCAACGACGTTAAGATACGCGAGCTTGAGGGCATGGAGGAATACAAGGGCTTCTGGGCTGGCGCGGGGCTTCGCACCGACCTTTCCGGCGTGACCGAAATAACTGAAAACGGCATAAAATACACCGTGGACTACATCAATGGTCAGAAAACCGGATTCTTCCTCGATCAGAAGTACAATCGCCAGGCTATCCGCCGCATTGCGGAGGGACGTACCGTCCTCGACTGCTTCACGCATACCGGCTCGTTCGCGCTGAACGCCGCAGCAGCCGGAGCAAAGTCCGTGACCGCCGTGGATATCTCCGCGGACGCCGTCGAGATGACCCGCCGCAACGCTGAGCAGAACGGCTTCACCAACGTGGAGTTCCGGCAGGCTGACGTGTTCGACCTGCTCACCGAGCTTTACCGCGCGGGAGGTCACCCTTATGACTTCATAATCCTCGACCCGCCGGCGTTCACGAAGAGCTCCAGCACCGTAAGGGCGGCGGAGCGCGGCTACAAGGAGATAAACCTCAAGGCAATGAGGCTGCTGCCAAGGGGCGGCTACCTTGCGACCTGTTCCTGCTCGCACTTCATGACTGAAACTCTGTTCCGGCATATGCTCCATGACGCAGCAGCCGACGCGGGAGTCTCGCTGCGGCAGATAGAGGCGCGCAGGCAGGCTCCGGATCACCCGATACTCTGGAACGTTCCCGAGACGGATTACCTCAAGTTCTATATTTTCCAGGTGGTGTAACATGCAGCTTACCGAAAAAGACCTGCTTCCGGGAACCGTCGTGCAGCATTTCAAGCGCGGAATGCTCCCGGAAAGCGAACGCGCGGACAGCGCGATGTACCTTTACGAGATACTCGGAGTTGCCCGCCACACAGAGACCGGAGAAATGCTGGTGGTGTACCGTGCGCTCTACGGCGAGCACAGGATATGCGCCCGCCCGCTTGAGATGTTCCTTTCCGAGACCGACCGTGAGAAATACCCCGAGGCAAGACAGAAATACCGGTTTGAGCCGGTGAAATAGCGAAATTCCAGAAAGAAGCGACCAATGAGATCAGCAAAATACGTTGATATGTGCAGCGGCCCCGTGCTGCGCAAGATGATAGTTTTTACACTTCCGATAATGTTTTCGGGGCTTTTCCAACTGCTTTTCAATGCGACCGATATCATCGTCGTGGGAAGGTTTGCAGGCGATAACGCGCTTGCCGCGGTAGGTTCGAATACCGCGCTCATCAACCTCATGACCAACCTGTTTATCGGTATTTCCATCGGCGCGAACGTCGTGGCGGCGCGCTACTGCGGCGCGAAAAACTACTCCGAGCTTAACAGGACAGTCCACACGGCAATGCTGCTAAGCGTTATCAGCGGATTCCTGCTGATGGCTGCTGGACTGCTTTTCGCGGAGCAGATACTCGGGCTGATGTCCACGCCGGAGAGCATTCTCGGCATGGCTTCGGATTATCTGCGGCTCTACTTCTGCGGAATGCCGTTCATGATGATCTACAATTTCGGAAACGCTCTCCTCCGCGCCGCCGGGGACACCCGCCGCCCTCTGATATACCTCATCTGCGGCGGAGTAGTCAACGTGCTGCTCGACCTGCTGTTCGTCATCGCGCTGGATATGAGCGCCGCCGGAGTAGGTCTCGCGACCGCGATTTCCCAGGGTGTTTCGGCGGCGCTGATGGTTCGCTGCCTCATGCGCGAGACGGACGAGAACGGTCTGAAGCTGCGGCTGAAAAACCTGCGTATCCACAAAGACAAGCTGCTGATGATACTTAAAATCGGGCTTCCCGCCGGATTCCAGGGAACGGTGTTCTCGCTCTCGAACGTTGTTATCCAAAGCTCCATAAACCTGTTCGGCGAGGCGGTCATTGCGGGTAACTCCGCGGCGGCAAGCATCGAGGGATTCGTCTACATGGCAATGAACTCCTGCTATCAGTCCACGCTGTCGTTCACCAGCGCGAACATTGGCGCAGGGAAATACGAGCGTATCAACAAGATACTTCGCTGCGGACTGCTGTGCGTGGTGGCGGTGTGGGCTATCCTGGGTCTCGGCGTTGCGATGACGTTCAGCCGGCCGCTGCTCAGTATCTACACCTCCGGCGACGAGGCAATAAACGCCGGCGTGCACCGTATGATGTACGTCTGCGGCACATACTTCCTGTGCGGCATTATGGACGTTATGGTTGGCTCCCTGCGCGGAATGGGCTATTCAGTTACGCCGATGATAGTTTCGCTGCTCGGCGCATGCGGACTCAGGCTTGTGTGGCTCGGGACGGTGTTCCAGATGGAGCAGTTCCATACGCCGGAGAAGGCTCAAAAAGAAGGTCCAGCTCCGGAAAACGGAAAGCGTTCCGGAGGCGCGGTGAGTTGAATTCCGGCGGCGGTTACGGCAATTATTAAACAACGGGCAGGCAGTTTGTCTGCCCGTGTTTGTTTTGTTGCAAGCGTATGTTTCGGACTATAATTCTGTAACCTTTTGTTTTTCTGCACAAAAATATTTTAATGTATATTGCATTTTATATAGATTTATGCTATAATCAATATATCAAATGCCAAATGCGGGAAATCCCCGCGAGCCAACTCAGGGAGGGTATACTGCGCATGCTCTCAGACAAAAGCAAACTCCGTACGCTCCTTCTGAGCGACGACCTCGACATACGCCACAAACTACAGAATATACTGATTACTATAAGCATGGCGGGCTGCGCCGCGTCAGTGGTGATCTCCTTCGCGACGCAGATGAGTCTCGCGGGGAATCTTGCCTCCTTGCTCGGGCTGCTTACGCTGTTCCTGGCGTTCTATCTCTCGGTTATTCGCAAAAAGAAAGAAGCTGCGTCCTACCTCATCACTATTGCGGTAAATCTGGTGCTGTTCCCGCTGATGTACATGCTGAACGGGGGAGTCTACAGCGGAATGCCCCTCTGGCTCGCATTCGGGCTGGTGTTCCCGTGGTTCGCGATGGACGGCGCCAGGTGCTGCGTGATGTTCGCGCTTGACCTTATCGCCGCGCTTGGCTGCCTTGCAGTCCAGATGTTCTTCCCGGAACTTATCCTGCTCCCCGAGGGCGACCTCACAAAAATGGCCGTGCTTGACGTAGCCCAGGTGATGGTGACGGTTCCGGTGATGATCGGGCTTACCGTTAAGTACCAGAGCGTAGTTTTCAAGCGACAGCAGCGCAAAATGGAACAGCAGGAAAAAAAGCTGCTGGAAGCGATGCGCACCGCCGACCGTGCCAACGAAGCCAAAACATCCTTCCTCGCAAGCATGTCGCACGAGATACGCACGCCCATCAACGCGGTCCTGGGAATGGATGAGATGATACTACGGGAAAGCAGCGACGAGTCTATCCTGAGCTATGCGGCGAATATCCAGTCCGCCGGGCACTCTCTGCTATCGGTGATAAACGATATCCTCGACCTGTCGAAGATAGAATCAGGCAGGCTGGAGCTTCTAACCGCAGAATACAGTACGCAGCAGCTAATGAACGACTGTTACAGCATGATGATAATGCGGGCTGAGAAAAAAGACCTGCTGCTTGAGATAAAGAACGATCCTCAGCTTCCCGCGAAGCTCGCCGGTGATGAAGTGCGGCTGCGGCAGGTCATACTGAATCTGCTGACAAACGCCGTGAAGTACACCTCCGCGGGCGAGGTTACTATGCGCGTTGATTTCAAACATACCGCTGAAAACGAGATCATGCTGAAAATATCCGTCCGCGACACCGGAATGGGTATCTCGCAGGAGAATCAGCAGAACCTGTTCAAGGCGTTCCGCCGGCTGGACGAAATGACCAACCGCCACATCGAAGGCACCGGTCTTGGGCTCAATATAACAAAGCACCTCACTGAAATGATGGGAGGTACCATCGCGGTGCGCAGCACGCTGGGCTCCGGCTCGGAATTCACTGTGGAGATACCGCAGCGCGTGGTGTCATACGAACCGGTCGGGGTGTTCATCGAGAACCGCCGTGCCGCCAGCGGTCAGAAAGAGGAGTATCACGAGCGCTTCCGGGCGCCGGGAGCAAGGATCCTGGTAGTGGACGATGTTAAGCTCAATATAGATGTCATAAAGGGACTGCTCCGTCTGACGCAGATACGGACCGAATCCGCCTACAGCGGGCGCGAGTGCCTCGGGCTGGTTTCGCGGACGCACTACGACCTGATATTCATGGATCATCTTATGCCTGATATGGACGGCATTGAGACCCTGAAACAGCTCCGTGCACAGGATGGCTCTCCCAATGCCGGAACCCCGGTTATCGCGCTGACCGCCAACGTGATGGTCGGGGCGCGGGAGAAGTACGCCGCCTGTGGATTTACCGACTACCTCGCAAAGCCGGTGCAGAGCGACCGCCTGGAATCGGTGCTGCTTGAGTACCTGCCGCGGGAGCTGATCCTTCCGATAACTCCCGGCTCGGAAACGCATGAAGCCGCCTCCGGCGCAAGGGAGCTTCCGGAACTGAACGCTGCTGCGGGAATAAATTGCTGCTGCGGCGACGAAAAGCTGTTCCGCAGGATCATTGGAATGGCGGATATGACCTCGCGGGCGGAATCGCTGGAGAAGGCTCTGGATAACTCCGACTGGAAGGAGTACGCGCAGACCTGCACCGAGCTTTGCAGCGCTGCCGCGGCGGTGGGAGCTGAACGTCTGGCTCAGTCCGCACAGTACGCCGCGGATCTTCTTGCAGCCGGGAACATCGCTGAGCTAAGGTCGCATGAGCGGCGGCTGATATCGCATTGCAAAAGCTTTGACGAAGCGGCGGCAGCTTACATACAAAAATTTACCGAGAACGGAGAGAAATACTGATGAAAAAGAGAATAATGGTAGTCGACGACGACAAGATAACGCTTAAGATGTGTAAATTTATTCTGGAAAAGCAGGATCACGAGGTGGTGACTGCCGAGTCCGGCAAGCGATGCCTGGAGTTCCTGAGAGAACCCTCCAACCCTCGGATAGACTGCATTCTGCTTGATATCGAAATGCCGCTGCTCAACGGTTTCAACACGCTTTCAAGCATTCGCCAGTCGGAGAAGCTTAAGGATATCCCGGTGATGTTCCTGACCGCCTCCGCCACACAGGAAACTGTCCGCGAGGCGATACGGCTGGGCGTCACATCTTACCTCAGGAAGCCCTTCCTGCCGAAGGAGCTTACCGATAAGGTAGCCACACTGCTCGGCTCCGAAGCATGAAATACAACATCTACTTTGAGCTTGCGGCAGCGGCTCTGCTGGTGGTGCTGAACCTGTATGTATATCTGCAATATCCGTCGGATTCGCCAAGCAACCGGCATTTCAAGCGGCTCGCAGGAGTGCTGTTCCTTGCAGTGACCCTGGACGTCGTGACCGCGATAACCATAAGCTATGCCGACAGCGTTCCGATATGGCTCAACACCGCGCTCAATACTATTTATCTGATCTCCGACGTGTTCCTTGAATGTCAGTTCGTGATCTATTGCACCTGCGCCATCTACGGAACGGCGCGGCACCGTCATATTCCGGAGTTCACGCTCGGCGCAGCGGGGGCGATGACCGTAATGCTCGCCGTCAACATCTTCACCGGATGGATATTCTCGTTTGATGAAACGGGATACGTTCACGGTCCGCTGTACCTTTTGATACATGTGATCCCGATAGCTGCCATAATCATTACAAGTATAATGATGATCGTGAATTTCAGAAAATTCAGCAGGGCGCAGCGCATTTCGGTATCCGTGTATATTCTCGTACTGATCTCCGGACCGGTTGTGCAGCTTATTTTTCCGAACGTGCTGTTTACGCTGTTCACGGTATCCATCGGTCTGATGATGCTGATGTTTGCGATGGAGACCCCGGATCTCAAGGTGCTCAAGCGAACCATGAAGGAACTCCGCGACACCCGTGACGAGGCGGAGGAGGCCATGGCGGCGGCACAGAGCGCCAGCCAGGTCAAGACAGAATTCCTGAGCACTGTCTCTCATGAGATACGCACGCCTATCAACGCTGTGCTGGGCTTCAATGAAATGGTGCTGCGAGAGTCCCGGGACGAAGAGATCACGCGGTATTCTGAAAATATCCGCAGCGCCGGCAAGACTCTGCTTGCGATGATAAGCGACATGATGGATTTCACCGAGATGGAGACAGGCAGCTTCCGTATTGAGGAAACGAACTACTCTGCGGCTTCCATGCTTTCTGATATCGCTTCTTTCGCGGGATACCACGCAAACAAAAAAGATATCGAGCTGCGGCTTGATTTCTCCCCGGATATTCCCAGGACGCTCCATGGAGACAGCGTTCGCATAACCAGGATACTGAACGATCTGACATCCAACGCGGTGAAGTACACAGAGCGCGGATGGGTGGAGATACAAGTCGGCTGGGAACCTGACGGCGACAGCGGCTGGCTGTGCGTTAAAGTCAAGGACACGGGCACCGGCATGCGCGGGGAGGACGTCGCGCGGATATCCTCGAGTTTCCTGCGAATGGACAAAAAGCGAAGTCAGAATATTCAGGGGATAGGTCTGGGACTTACCATTGTAACAAGGCTGCTTTCGATGATGGACAGCTTCCTGGAGGTGGAAAGCACCTACGGCAAGGGTACATGCATGAGCTTCCGGCTGAGGCAGGGCGTTTCGGATCCAAGCCCGGTAGGCGATGCGGCGGCGCTGACGCGTCCCGGAGAGCTTTCGCGCAGCAAGCCGGGATTCACGGCTCCGCAGGCGCGGATACTCATAGCCGACGACAACGAGATGAACCTCGACCTTTACCGCCGCAGCCTGCGCGAGACCCGGGTCACGATAGACGCCGCGGTGAACGGCGTGGAAGCACTTGAGCTTATTGGCAGGAACCGCTACGACCTCATACTCCTAGACCATATGATGCCGGTAATGGACGGCATGGAGACCCTGCGGACGATACAAAAGCAGGAGCTGTGTCCGGGCGTTCCGATAATCGTTGTTACAGCGAACGCGGTTTCAGGAGAGCGCAATATGTACCTCAACGCCGGTTTCGACGATTACCTTGCAAAGCCGGTTTCAAGCCGGCAGCTCTGGGATACTGTTATGAAGTACCTTCCCGCCGAGTATGTCCGCATGGGAGACGGCGAGCCGGCGTCCGGGTTCGCTGCGGCTCCGAAAAAAGGCGTAATGGAGCAGCTCGGGGAGTTTCTGGACGTCTCGTCGGCGCTGCAATATTGCTGCGACAGCGAGGAGCTTTATCTTGATATAGTCGGCACTTATCTTGAGGAGGACAGGTACGGCCTCATTTCGGAATATTTCGCCGCCAAGGATCTGGAGAACTACCGCATACAGGTTCATGCGCTGAAGAGCGGCTCCCGCACCATAGGGGCGAACGCGCTGTATGAGGAGGCTCTCCGGCTTGAGGAGGCGGCCAAGTCCGGCGATACCGGGTATATCACCGAGAACACGCGGCGTGTTCTTGAGCAGTACCGAATGCTTGCCGGGCGTATACGCGGCATACTTGCCGGCGGCTCTGAAGCCGGTTCCTGCAATGTGGAGGGCAGGGTGCTGTATATCGAAAACGACCTGATGTTCCGCTGCCTGACCGAGCGTATGCTCCAGGAATACGGCGTGGCGTCGGTAAGCAGCGGCGGGCAGGCGCTGGAGTATCTTGAGGGACATGTTCCAGAGCTGATACTGCTATCCGCAGGCGCGGACGATGTATCTCTGCTGAAGTCGCTGCGCTCTGACGGGCGGCTGAAGGATATACCGACAGTGGTCTACACGGCGGATCGTTCGCCTGCCGCAGAAGTGATGTTCCTGAATGCCGGCGCGGCAGACGTTATCCGCAAGCCTGCTGACGGGAGCGTGCTTTCAGCAAGGATAGGCAGACTGCTGGCGGCTGAAAAATCCTGCTCGGTATAAATTTGACCCGTCTTTGATCGTGTGGAATATTCCAGTGCGGCAAATATTCCCGGATTTCCCATGAGAAAAGGGCGCCTTTCATTGAAAGGCGCCCTCTGTCACTGCTCAGGAGCGTGTTAAGGTATGACGCGCCGAGCCGTCATCACTCACCGCTCACTGACGCCGGATCAGGCTATACCCGGGAAACGATCAGCAGCCGCAGTTATTACCGCAGTTGTTGCCGCAGCCGCCGCCGCAGCCATTGTCGCAGCCGTTACCGAAGCCATTGCCGCAGCCGCAGAACAGGATAAGAATAAGAATGATGATCCAGCAGCAGTTGCCGCCGCCAACGTTGAAGCATGACATATTCGTGTCCTCCTAATTACTATAGTAGAAATTTCCGCTTCCCTTTGAAGCTTCCGTTTCATAGTACATAGTATGCAGAGTTTGAAAATCTGTTACAGAAATTTTCCTGATGATGAAATAAATTCCTGATTTCTGCTCATACTATGTGTATCAACGAGGAGGTCAACAACATGAATTCAATAAGCGGATTTTCTGATAGTGCGGTGAAGGCGCTCAATTCGGCGCTGGGAGCCGCTATGGGATATGGTCACACCTATGTCGGCAGCGAGCACATGCTTTACGGGCTGGTAAGCGACGACAGCTTTCCGTCCGCGTCGGTGCTGCGGAGGTACGGCGTAGGTCGCAATGAAGTCCTTCGGCGGCTGGAAACGCTGGTCGGCAAGGGGAGACCTACCCGTCTGAGCATGAACGACCTCACGCCGCGTTCGCGCAGGCTGATGGAAAACGCGCTCTCCTTTGCCGCCGCCGAGGACAAGCGCAAGGCCGGGACGGAGCACCTTCTCCGCGCGGTGGTGCTCGACAGGGAGTGCTGCGCCTGGTCGATACTCGCGGAGCTTGGCGTGAATATGGTGAAGCTCGCGGGGGAGGTCTGCGCGCAGCGTTATATCGAGCCGGACTTCCAGCAGAGCGAAAAGGAGCGCCGCGCGAAATTCCCGGCGCTCACGAAATACGGCAGGGACCTCACCGAGCTTGCAGCCTCCGGGAAGCTCGACCCGGTGATAGGCAGGGAGCAGGAGACCGACCGCCTTATAAGGGTGCTGCTGCGGCGCTGCAAGAATAATCCCTGCCTCATCGGGGACGCCGGAGTCGGCAAGACCGCCGTAGTGGAGGGATTCGCGCAGCGCATAGCGGCTGGGAGCGTCCCGCAGGGGCTTCTCGGGAAGCGGATATATTCCCTTGACCTGACGGCGATGCTCGCCGGGGCGAAGTATCGCGGCGACTTTGAGGAGCGCTTGAAAAGCGTGATAGAGGAAGCCGCCGGCTGTCAGAATGTGATACTGTTTATAGATGAGCTTCACAGCATTGTCGGCACCGGAGCTGCCGAGGGCGCGATAGACGCGGCAAATATTCTGAAACCCCAGCTAGCCCGTGGCGAGATATGCCTTATAGGAGCCACCACCACCGAGGAATATCGCCGCTTCATCGAGAAGGACAGCGCGCTTGAGCGGAGATTCCAGCCAATAACAGTGGAGCAGCCGACGGAAGCGCAGACTCTGGAGATACTCCGTGGAATGCGGCGCAGCTACGAGACACATCATTGCGTTACGATAACCGACGCGGCGCTTGAGGAGGCCGTAAGGCTGTCGGTGAGGTATATCACTGACCGAAACCTCCCGGACAAAGCTCTAGACCTCGTGGACGAAGCGGCGGCACGGGTGCGCTCGGGGGCTCTGAATGCTCCGTATGCCCGCAGGCTTTCGGAGGTACGCAGGGGGCTTGCAGTGGTAAAATCCGCTGCGGAGGCGGAGAAGCTCCGCAATGAGGAATACGCGCTGGTGAAGGCACTGAGCGGCGGCATTGGCGCGACAGTCGACCGGCAGGACATCGCATGCGCCGCTTCGGCGGTGACTGGTATCCCGGCGCAGAAGCTCTCGCAGGACGAAGCCGCGCGGCTCTCCGGGCTTGAGGAGCAGCTCCGCAGGCGCGTGGTAGGTCAGGATAAGGCGGTGGAGTTGGTCGCGAATGCGGTCCGCCGCGGGAGAACGGGGCTTAAAGAGCCGGAGCGCCCTACCTGCTCGTTTCTGTTCCTCGGGCAGACCGGAGTGGGAAAGACTGAGCTGGCTAAGGCGCTTGCCGAAGCGGTTTTCGGCGATGAGAAGCGCATGATACGCTTTGATATGTCGGAGTTCATGGAAAAGCACTCGGTTTCGAAGCTTATAGGGTCGCCTCCCGGCTACGTGGGATTCGAGGAGGAGGGGCAGCTCATTAAAAGAGTCAGGAGCGCTCCATATTCAGTCGTGCTTTTCGACGAGGTCGAGAAGGCTCACCCGGACGTGCTGAATCTGCTTCTTCAGATACTCGAAGAGGGGACTCTCACCGCCGCCGACGGCAAACGGGCGGATTTCCGGAGCTCCATTGTGATAATGACCGGAAACATCGGCGCGGAGCAGCTCTCTAAAAACACGCTGGGGTTCGGTTCGGGGCAGCAGGACGACGGGGAATCCGAAGTCTTATCGGAGCTGAAAAAGCGGTTCAGCCCGGAGCTTATCAACCGAATAGACAATGTGGTAGTGTTCCGCAAGCTGGGCGAGGAGCAGATGGAATCCATCTGCCGCATACTTCTGCGGAAGCTCACGGCGCGCGCTCAGCTCTGCGGCATAGAGCTGAGCTTCACCAACGACGCCGTGAAGCACCTCTGCCGCGACAGCTCCTCCGGAAGGGAGCGCGGCATGGGAGCGCGTCCGCTCCGCCGAACGATCACCGCGGAAATCGAGAATATGCTCTCCGGAATGATGATCTCCGGCGGGCTGAGAAGCGGCTCCAGAGCGGAGGTCTGCGAGCAGTCCGGACTGCTTTCTGTCAGGGTGCTTTCAACTCAATAAATTTTTTCAGCTTTTTTTGAAAAAACACTTGACAAATCGCGCTCAACATGATATAATAGATGAGTACTCAAGAGAAAACCTCCTGAGTACTGATATCGCGGGATGGAGCAGCTCGGTAGCTCGTCGGGCTCATAACCCGAAGGTCGTCAGTTCGAATCTGGCTCCCGCAACCACTTGTAAAGCCTTTATTTATGCGGTTTCGCTGAATAAAGGCTTTTCGTTTTATATTCCTTAGATACGGTTTTATAGCAGTTTTTATAGCAGTTGTATTCCTCAGACCTGATTACAGCACGGTTTACGCCCTCTTGATCCTTTCAAGAGGGCGTTTTCTCTTTCTTCCCCAAAAACTCAGCCTGATAGTTGTGCATTATTAAATTTCTTTATTTTCACCGTCATTCCCCGTCCACACGGCGGGTCTTTTATTTTTCCGGTAAGGCTGATCAATGTTTTCGTAAACAGCGTTCACGTTTATGATGATAAAATCATCGTGCTGTTCAACTACAAGGACGGCGAAAAGTGCATCAGCCTTGACGAACTCGGTGATGATAAAGAAAAAAAGCCGAACACTCAAAATAAGTGTTCGACTTTAATTAAGTCTGGTGACCCATCCGGGAATCGAACCCGGGACACCCTGATTAAAAGTCAACGTAAAATTATGCCTGTAAATGGCTCTGCTATGCGGTTTCGGTGTCTGAATTGACACCCCCTTTGACACCCCTAGCTAAATAATCGTTGAGCTTTTCCATGCTTCTATTTTGATGTTCCGAATCGAGATGAGTGTAAATATCCATAGTCACCTTTATGTCAGAATGCCCCGCCTGCTGCTTTGCTGTGAGCACGTCAACACCGGCTAAGTACATATTCGTAATGAACGTATGCCGCAGCCAGTGAGCCGTAATTCGGGGAATCATGAACGGTATATTTTCCGGGTCGAAGCGTGTTCCAGGGCGGTGCAGTATGGTCACGTCAACGTCCGGATGTTTTTCGTGGTATCTTTTCTGATATTCCAGATTGTGCTCAAAATCTCCGTATCGGACGTTCAGCTCCGCGAGGTAGCTTTCCCAGAGCTTGCGCCACGCGGTTTCTGTCATGAGATTCCCGCTTGCGGCGGGGCAGACCAGAAATGTCGTCTGAGGTTGTTCACGCAGGAAGTCAGCCAGCCTGTCGGGGATATACACCGTTCTCATTGCCGCGTCAGTTTTGCCGCAGTTCTTCACCCCGGGTTTGCCGGATTTCATTTCGACCGCCTTGTTGATAGTGATTGTCTTTGCTTCAATGTCGATGTCCCGCCATGTCAGTGCAAGGAGTTCGCCCCGTCTAAGCCCCGCGCACATCATTATCATCGCGGGGAGCTGTGCGCGGTGCGGGGTGTTGTAAATCCATTCCTGCTGAGCTGCGGTCAGTGCTTGCCGCTTTTCCGGCTCTCTCTGCGCCTTGGGAAGCTTCACGCGGGAAAATGGGTTATACTCTATTACCCGGTTATCTACTGCCATATCGAGGATTTCACGGGCAATATCGCGCGTGATTTTCAGAGTTCGCTCGGAGTAGAACTTGCCGCTCTGATTCTTTTCCAGCGACATATCTATCAGCAGACTCTGCAGATCCATTGCGCGGAGTTTAGATACTTTCACGTTTTCGAGATCTGCGAGCTTTCCGGCGTAAATTTCACAGCTCTCATACCATTTTGCAGAGGACTCTGTTTTCTTGATTTTCAACCAGTTGCGCCGCCAGTAGCCGAATGTGTCGTTTTCGGCCATGAGGTCGATACCCTTGCCAAGTTTTGTCTTGGCGTCGATAATTTTTCTTTGAAGCTCTGCGTTCGTATCTGCATAGACATACTTGTACTTCTTCTTTCCGTCAGTCCCGGTGCTGATGTACACCCGGGACTGCACTCGTCCGTCTGCGCGGGCTGTGTTTTTCATTCTTGGCATGTTATCCTCCTTGACATATTGCGGACAACATGCTATAATAAAGTTTGTAGGCGGCTTTATTATGCATGCTGTCACATTTCTGCTCCTCTCGTGTTTGCGGCACGGGAGGGGCTTTTTCTTTTATGTAACCGCCCTTATCCGGGGCGGCTTTTTTGCTGCTCTATCCACGGCTTGAAAGCCTGGAACACCTGCCGCTCGATGGGCGAGGTCAGGAACATCTGCCGGGAATAGAGAAGCGCCATTCTGTCGGCGCGAGCTTGCGCGGCTGTGTAGCTTATCTGACAGCGCTCCGCAATCTCCTCGGGGGTATGCAGGTCGAGCGCCCAGAGCACGCACGCCGGAGACAAAATCCGAGCTGCGAACATGTCCGCTTCTTTTTCAATCTCCGGGCGGTCTTTGTTGAAAACTCTGGTGTGTCGTTCTCCTTCCCGGAGCGGGTGTCCGAGGAGAATGTGCCCGAGTTCGTGTGCGATGGTAAACCGCTTTCGCCCGGTGGAAGCCGAATCATCGTACACTATCAGCCATTCGCCGGTTTCGGTCTGGAAGCTGATTCCGCTCTGATCTGATTCGAGCATGCCGTACACGCTGTTCTTTGCTATCCTGATGTCGAAATGCCGTGCGATCTTCGTGACCGACACCGGCAGCTCCGTGATTTCTGCGTCAAGCAGACAGCGCCATGCGGCGTTTCTTACGTTCTGATATACTCCATAATTCAAGAATAGTCACCTCATGGCTATTATGCCATAGGTGAAAAGAATTATTATATATCAAAATATGTCAGAGGTCGCTGTCGTCTTTTATTGAATCGTCTGAAAGCGCCGCCCTGATTTTCGACTTTTCAACCTTGATATCTTCGATAGGCTTGTCCGTTACGGACCTGGAAGCAGCACGGACTGTTTCGTACTTCCGATATCGCTCCGTCCCCTCGACCATTCGAGCGGTCTGCATGATGTAGTCCTGTCCGTCCTGGTTCACGTTCCGGTAGATTGTGAGGAGTTCCTGCTCGTTCCCGCTCGGGAGTTTGAGCGGGGGCTTGTTTTCGGTTTCGGTCCAGCCCATGAGAACGCTTGGTGTAGTCTTAAGCGCTCTTGCAAGTGCGACTATCGTTGATTGATTTATATCAAGGACATCATTTTCAATTTTGGATATGCTCGTTTTCGTTGAATAGCCTATCTCTTTAGCAAGCTCTTCCTGAGTTAAGCCGGATTCTAGGCGTAACTTTTTAATCCTTTCTCCTAGTGTCATACTTTCACCTCCTGTTATAGTATATCACATTGTGCCCATAATGTCAACAAAAATTAACGCACAAGTCGCCAAAATGTAAACAAAAAGTGCTCCACTTATTTGTGCAAAAAAGAGAAACACGCAAACAGCTGTTGACATTATGGAAACTTTATGTTATGATATAGATGTACCCGAAATGGCAACCTAGAAAGGAGGTTACATAATGACAAACGGCAAACTTCTGAAAGAAATTGCAAAGGCAAAGCAGGTTACTCTCCAGGAACTCGCTGAAGCTCTTGGCTTAACACGTCAGGGGCTTTCAAAGAAAATAGAGAACAGGTCAGAGTTCCGCGTGAGTGAAGTCTCTAAGCTCTCGGAAATCCTCGGCTTGTCTGAGCAGCAGAAGCAGGAGATTTTTTTTGCAATGTGAGTTGCCAAAAAGGCAACTCAGAAGCCAACGAAGGGGGTGAGAGAGGTGGAAACGGTATCAGCGGAGTTAATATCGGTAATCAGAGTAAGAAGCACCGCAGGGGACGGAACAGAAAACGACCCCATAAGAGAGGTCGTTGACTATTTTTTGCCTAATGGCACGCAGATAGCGCACGAGGATAGCTTTAAGCCTTTTTGATGGCTTCTGCTTCCTCTAAAGTGAGTTCGGAAATGATATAAGTGTAGCATGCCTTGATAAAGCGTTTCATATCCTGCACATCAAGGTCGGGGTGTTTTCTCACATAATGCGTTTCGTCGTTGCCGAGCCAAACAGATTTCTCGGCTAGTGTTCTGATTTTGGGGTTATCAATATAAGTCTTTATGCAAGGTGCAAGAAGCATAGACTTGATTTCGTCTTCTTTTTCAGGATTGAAATGTATCGCATAGTCCTTGATTAGAAATTCTAGGGACTTTCGGTATCCCATTCCTGCGATGTGATTTAAGGACATGGTTTCAGCCTGTTTGGACTGGTTGTAAATTTCGACAAATGAAGGCGACAATGTTTCTAAGCGGTCGTCAAATTCTTCCGGAATGTATTTTTCTGGCTCTGATGAAATCAACCTAGTTGTTTTAAACTCATTCGGAATTTGGTAGTCCAAATCAATTTCATACGTTGTTATGAAGCATGATTGGCAGCCACTGCAAAAGTTTAATATGGTGGCGTAAATACTTCTTTCATGCTTGTAAGCGGCGACATGCAAATCCTTTGCAACTATATGTGCGTGGCATATTGGGCATTTTTCATCTTGTGTAAAAACGAGATGCATTGTATCCTCGTTTAAAATATTGTTGCACTTACGATTGACTTTCACTTTAATCACTCCTTTTAGAGAAGTATACCACAAAAACAAGTAAATGTCAAATTCAAGAAAGGAGGTGAAGAACATGTTCAGCAATCGCACAGAGGACGGCAGAAACAACATCGCTGGAATCAAGGTCGCAGAGCTTCGCAAGGGGCTGAGGATATCCCAGCGGGAACTTGCGGACAGGCTCGCGGTCATAGGTCTGGACATAGACAAGAACGCAGTCCAGCGTATGGAATCCGGCGAGAGATTCATCACCGATATTGAGCTTGAATACCTGGCAAAGGTATTCGGCGTGACTATCGAGGAACTTTTAATAAGGAGGAGCTAAAATGCGGACAAAGCCGCGAAAGCCCTGCACCTGGGACAAGGTTCCGGTGACTTTCAATGCTGACTATGCGGCACTACTCTTTGATGTCAGCCGCCGGACTATCCTCTACTGGTGCAAGATGGGCGATATCCCGGCGAAGAAAACCGGCAAGCGCTGGATATTCGATAAGACATCCATCATGGAATGGGTGGCAGGGGAGGAGACAACATGACCTACGCAGAACGCTACGCGAAGCTAAAGGCGGAGCACAGGTGCGTTGACTGCAAAATCCAGCTTTCAGCCAGCAACAAGTTCACCAAGTGCGACCATTGCCGCGAGTACGACCGGCTCTATAAGAAGCGCCCGAAGCGCAGGCAGCCGAGCGCAAAGCCGGAGGGCGTGCTCACTATTTCGCAGGTCATAGCGCTTGCGACAGAGCGGCACGTCAGCTACGGCGAGATGGTGCTGATTCTTGAGAAGGAGGGAAACAAGGCATGAAATTCAAAATCGGCGATACAGTAAATCACCCCGAGCATGGGGTTGGGCTTGTTATGCAGGGGTTCGGCTCTGAGGGCGGCAACGAACGGTATGATGTCTATTTCGTAACAGTATTGCGGAATAACGGCATTGTTCGCTGCCCTGGTTCTGAACTGTCCATCATCAAGCACAAGGAGGCACAGGCATGAAGAAGTACATACCCTACGCAATAGCCGCCCTAATAGGCTCCCACCTGCGCTGGCTCGTGTCCGCGCTGAACGGCTGGAGCTACTCCATGAACGGCATGGACATCATGATGGCAGCCACCTGCATTATCATGGTGTGGAGCTTCAAGGGAGCGTTTCTGCCAAGCAAGAAGAAAAGGAGAAAATCACATGAAAATTCTGATAGCCTGTGAGGAAAGCCAGACTGTATGCCGTGAAATGCGCCGACTGGGGCATGAGGCGTATTCCTGCGATATACAGGAGTGCTCAGGCGGTCACCCGGAATGGCACATCAAGGGAGATGTCCTTCCGCTCATCAACGGGCGGTGCAGCTTTGCGACCTGCGACGGGGTTCGGCACGAAATCCCCGGCAGATGGGACATGCTTATCGCGCATCCACCGTGTACATACCTCAGCAACGCTGGAGCCATGCGGCTGTTTAAGCGTATCGACGGGAAGTCGTATGCCGAGTGCGAGCGGCTTAAAAAGGGACTTATGGCAAAAGATTTCTTCCTGAAATTTTTGAATGCCGATGTCCCGATGGTCGCGGTCGAAAACCCTATACCGTCCTCAATCTACTGTCTGCCGAAGTACACGCAGATAATCCAACCGTATGAGCACGGACACCCGTACAGCAAGAAAACATGCTTGTGGTTAAGGGGGCTGTCCCCACTGGTGCCAACAGCAATAGTGACAGAGGACATAACCCCTTGGGTATCGGCAGGGAGCAAAGACGCTCACGGAAATCCGCGCAAGAAAAACGGCATGGGGTTCAGGGATCCGAAAGTCCGTTCCAAAACATTTCCGGGAATCGCCCGGGCAATGGCGGAGCAGTGGGCTGGGAGGTGCGAGGCGTGAAGAAATACATACCCTACGCGATAGCCGCCCTGGTGGGTTTCCACCTGCGTTGGCTCGTATCTACCGCGAACGGCTGGAGCTACTCCATGAACGGCATGGACATAGCAGTTGCAATCACTTGCATTATCATGGTGTGGTCGTTCAAGGGAGCATTCCTCGTAGAAAGGAGGACAAGCAATGTACACGCCAGAGCAAAGAGACACAGCGGTCGAGCTGTACCGCAGAGGAAACAGCCTGAGGACATGCGCTAAGGCTATAGGCTGCTCGCACGGCATAGTCCGCAAGTGGGTCAGCGAAACAGACGTGCCTGTAAGGAGATACGGTGCGCACGTCTACCCCGAAGATATCCGCGAGGAGATTCTCAAAGCACACCGCGAGGGGCTTTCGCTCCGGAATATAAAGCGCGGGTTCGGCTGCGCACCACAGACGGTTATTTCATGGGAAAAGAAAAACCGCTCCTGAGTTGGCACTCGGGAAGCGGCAAAACAAAGTATTACATGCTCATTATATCATGAGCGAAAGGAAAAGTCAAGTGAAAAACGTATACGAGCAGATGGAGGAGCAGAACGCGCGGGAAAACGTAGCGGCATTTCTCCAGAAGCAGGCGCTCCCCTACGAGGCTAAGAAGACAGCCGCAAAGCAGCGCGTCCTTGAATACTACCACGAGATGTGCGATGTCCGGAACGCGAACGTTCACGTTTCAGTAGGAGGGCTGGACAGCATAACGCTGTTTATCTTCATTCGGGACTACTGCCACCTCGATGTGCCGGGGATATCCGCGAGCATTCTCGAGGACAAATCGGTGCAGGCGGTACATAAGCAGCTTGGTATTGAGGACGTGAAGCCCATCAAGAGCAAGGTGGCTGTTATCAAGGAGTTCGGCTTCCCGATTCTCTCAAAGGAGATAGCCACGAAAATCGAGCTTTTGCAGAACCCGACAGAGGATAACAAGACCGTCCGCCACGCTATCATCACCGGAGAAACCGGAGAATACGGCGGCTGGCAGAAAGACAGCCGCATGAAACTCTCACAGCGCTGGCTGAAGCTGTTCGGCGGCTACGAGAACGAAAACGAGGGCGTGAACTACGGCAAGCCGGATTTCAAGGTGTCCGCGAAGTGCTGCTACTACCTAAAAGAGAAACCCTGCGACGACTGGGCTAAATCTCACAACAGCTATCCCTATCTCGGGCTTATGGCGAGCGAGGGCGGGCGGCGGCAGAAAGCGCTCATGCTGCACGGCTGTAATTACTACGGGAAAACCACTATCCGGAGCGCTCCGTTTGCGCCGTTTTCCCGGCAGGACTTACTCAGGCTTGCGCTGGAACTGAACGTTCCCGTTCCGGAGATATACGGCACGATAGAACGCAACGCAAAGGGCGAGTACTACACCACAAAGGCGCAGCGGACAGGCTGCTCGATGTGCGGTTTCGGAATCCAGCTTGAAAAGCGACCGCACCGCTTCGACAGGCTCCGCAAAGCAAATTACGGTGAGTGGTATTACTGGATGTACACCGTTGGCTGGGGAAAAGTCCTCGACTATATCGGCGTAAAGTGGGAGGACGAGGTCGCCGAATATGAGCAGACCATGCTCCCGGGATTTTTGGACTATGTATGGAGGAATAAATCATGACCCATTTCACAGACGCCGGCGAGAAATCGCCGGAGGAGCGCGAGAAGATACTCCAGGACATTTTATCGACCATAAAGGAGAAGTAACATGCTAAGAATCGAAGATCATTGCGTAGGCTGCCCTGATGGGGCGCCGTGTATGGGCAGTTCCTGCCCGAACAGAAATGTGCCGGTGTGGTACTGCGACGAGTGCGAGCGAGAATACGACCGGGACGAGCTGAGGCTCCTTGACGGGAAGCAGCTTTGCTACGACTGCTTCTGTGAGGAAGCATGGGACAGCGCAGATGAACCAGAGGAGGAACAGTAATGCCTAGAAAGCTGGTAAAAACCACAGATATCACCCGTGAACAGTGGCTCGAATACCGCAGGACAGGGCTCGGAGGCTCTGACGCGGCGGTCGTAATGGGGCTGACCCCGTACCGCTCGAAGATCGAGCTCTGGGCGGACAAGACCGGGCGCATGCCGGAAACCGAGGACAACGAGGCAATGCGCACCGGGCGCGAGCTTGAGCAGTACGTTGCAGAGCGCTTCTGCGAGGCTGCCGGAAAGAAGGTTCGCCGCCGCAACTACATATTCCAGCACGACGAATACGACTTCATAACTGCGAACGTCGACCGTGAGATCATTGGCGAGAATGCCGGACTGGAGTGCAAGACAACATCAGCGTTCGCCAAAGCTGATTTCGACAGCGGCGAGATCCCGCTGTACTATTACTGCCAGTGCTGCCATTACATGAACGTCATGGGGTACGACCGCATGTATCTTGCGGTACTCATCGGCGGGCAAAGGTTCCGTTGGTTCACCATCGAGCGGAACGATAGCGAGTGCGCGGCGCTGCTGAGATCCGAAATAGCATTCTGGAACGACTGCATAAAACCGGATATCCGCCCTGAACCGGACGGCTCCGAAAGCGCCGAACGCACTCTGAAAGCTCTGTGCCCTGACTGGCAGGACAACGCTATCGCTATGTTTGAGCAGAACGACGCCGCTGCCGAGCTTGCAGCCGTGATGGCTCAGAAAAAGGAACTCGAAACCCGGGAAAAGGCTCTCAAACAGAAGCTCCAGACAGCTCTCGATGGCAATACAGATGGCCTGACAGTTGACTGGCACATCTCATACAAGCCGCAGAGCCGATCTACTGTAGACAGCAAGCGCCTCAAGGCAGAGCGCCCGGACATCTACTCAGAATACCTTAAGGAAACCAAAGCGATGATATTCAAGATATCGGAAAGGAAAGGATCATGACCACTACGACCAACACAAACGGCGTTATCGCCGCCGCGGCTCAGACAAAGCCGCAGGAAGCCCCAGCAAAGGCTACTCCGGCACAGATGCTCAACAGCCTGCTGAACAACGGAGCGATTCAGCAGACCCTCAAAAGCACGCTCGACAAGAACGCCGGAGCTTTCGCCGCGTCTGTAATGAATCTGTTCAACAACGATACGCTGCTTCAGCAGTGCGAACCCAGAGCAGTGCTTGCGGAGGCGCTGAAAGCGGCGGCGCTCAAGCTCCCTGTCGAGAAACAGCTCGGATTCGCTTACATCATTCCGTACAAGGACCACGGTGTTCCGAAGCCGCAGTTCCAGCTCGGCTACAAAGGATACATACAGCTTGCGATGAGGACAGGCGAGTATCGCTATATCAACGCCGGAAAGGTATACGAAGGCGAGCTGAAAAGCGAGGACAAGCTGACCGGCGCGGTAGATATATCCGGTGAGCGCGTATCTGATAAGATCATAGGATATTTCGCGTACATCGAAACGCTGAACGGATTCAGCAAGACCTACTACTGGAGCCGCGAAAAGCTCACTGAACATGTAAAGAAGTACAGCAAGGCTTTCCAGAAAGGGAGCGCAATATGGCGCGACAACTTCGATGAAATGGCTATCAAGACAGTGCTGCGGAATCTGCTCTCGCACTACGGGATCATGTCCATTGAGATGAGCAGCGCTCTGTCCGATGAGGCGGCGCCCGGAAAGATCCCCGGTGAGCCCGCGGATGATCCTGAGATAATCGTAGACAGCGATTCGCCGGACGAGTTGGAGGAAAGCCCCGCAGATTTGCAGTAATTTGCAGTCCCGCGCGGCGGAAATAAGCGAAAGGAGTGCATGAAAATATACAACAAAGTGATAATGATGGGGCGTATCTGCTCTGATCCGGAGCTGAAAACGACCCCGAACGGCACGAATGTCTGCTCGTTCCGGATAGCCGTTGACAGACGGTTCCAGCAGAAGGGCGAGGAACGCAAGACGGATTTTTTCAACGTGGTGGCATGGCGCTCCACCGGGGAGATTGTCAATAAGTACTTCGGCAAGGGGCGCATGATACTCGTAGAGGGCGAAATGCAGACCCGGCAGTACACGGACAAGTCCGGGAACCAGTCCACATGGTACGAGATAAACGCCGAGCGCGTAAGCTTTACGGGCGAGAAGTCCGGGAATGCTCCTGCCTCCGATACGGTTCCGGCTGCTCCTCAGGCAGCGCAGAATGCTTCTCCGGAAGCTCCGGCGGCTGATTTCTCGGGCGTAGGCAGCGACCCGTATCCGTTCTGATAGATAGGAGGGCATGCATGACAGAGGGTATACCGTACTTCTCTCTGGATTGCCGGTTTGATGATAAGCTTGAGGAAATAGAAGATATGTTCGGTATGAAAGGGCTTGGTATCATAATCAAGCTCTTTCAAAAGATTTATGGTATACACGGATACTATTGCGAGTGGAACGACAGGGTGGCATCAAGGTTTGCAAACCGTGAGGCGTTTGTGGGTGTTGATGTTGTTCGTGAGGTTGTTGCCGCTGCGCTCAGAGAATCCAAAAATCATGAATCGCTGTTCGACAAGGAAATGTATATCAAATACGGAATACTGACTTCTCGCGGAATCCAGAAGAGATATCTGAAAGCGGCAAAGTCGTTGAAACGTAAGGATATTTTTCCTGTCTTAGAGTATGTAATTATTCCTCTCGATGATTCAGATATAGGCAATTCTGGAAAAAACGCTGATATTTCCGGAAAAAGCAACGAAAACTCCGGAAAAAACGGCGATATTTCTTCCCTAAATGAAAAGAAAAGAAATGAAATGAAATTAAAAGAAAGGGAAAGCAGGACGGCTGCGCCGCCTGCCCCTTCCCCCACCCGCGAACAGCTTGTGCGCAAATACGGGGAGAAGGCTGTTGCCTTGTATGAGCAGAAATATCAGAACTGGCAGCAGCGCAAGGGAATATCCGGCGGTATCTCCTACGCGAGAATAGCCGAATGGCTCATCGCGGACGGAGTGCCGGAGCAGAACAGCAGCATAGATCAGGAAGATATCTTGCGTGAATTGCAGGAGCAGTATTCGGAGGAGGGATAGAATGCAGATAGAATTCACGGTCCCGGGAGAACCGTTCGGAAAGCAGAGGCCGAGACACAGCCGTGTCTCCGGCACTACATACACTCCGAAGGAAACTAAGCTTCACGAGCAGCTTATTCAGTGGGCGTACCGCAAAGCGGGAGGACATAAGTTCCCGGAGGATTCGGAAATCAGAATCACGATAATCGCAGTGATGGGTATTCCGAAAAGCACTCCGAAGTATCGCCGGTCTGATATGCTCAGTGGCGAAATTCGTCCGACCAAGAAGCCAGACTGGGACAACATAGGAAAGCTTGTCTGCGACGCGCTGAACGGCGTGGCTTACGATGATGATAAGTGCGTGTGCGAGGCGGTCGTCCGAAAGTTTTACGGCTGCGAACCCCGCATTCTTGTGAGATTGGAGGATATAAATGGTAAATAATGATAACTTAAGGCTATACATGAATATGTTCGCAAAAGAAGTCCACGAGAACGCCGTAAATCACGGCTGGTGGGAAGATGGACGCAGCTTCGGCGAGTTGATAGCGCTCTGCCACTCGGAGCTTTCCGAAGCGCTGGAGGAATACCGCAAGGGGCACAAGCCGAACGAAACATACTACAGCGATGGCGGCAAGCCGGAGGGTATTCCCTCCGAGCTGGCTGACGTGATTATCCGCATACTGGATATGTGCGCTCATTACCGTATAGACATCGGCGGTATGCTTGTAGAAAAGAGCACATTCAACAAAACGCGGTCGTACAAGCACGGAGGTAAAGTGATATGACGCGTGAGATTCTTTTCAGAGGGAAGTCAATACACGGCGAGTGGATTTATGGCTATCTTAATCAGCACAGGGGCAATATCCGGTATGACTGTGATTGTGAGCCCATAGCTGACGGGTGCTATTATATCAACGATTGGCAAGCCAAGATAGATACCGGAATGTATGGGCAGGATTACAAAGTTGACCCCGACACCATCGGTCAGTTCACCGGGCTGACTGATAAGAACGGCACCAAGATTTTCGAAGGGGATATTGTTGCCGGAACTGCTTACTCAAGCGAATGTATTGGCGTAATTGTCTGGATTGACGAAATAGGTGGATTTGGTGTGAGATATCGCTCACGGGAAGACCCGACCTCCTGGGAAAATAGCTCTATCCTTAAAGCTGTTTCTATGGGCAGGCAGGATAATTATGCGGCGCAAATTATCGGCAACATCTGCGACAGTTCGGAACTACTGGAGGTGAGCGGAAGTGATTAGTGCATTCATAGGCGCATACATCGAAGCCGCTGAGACTATAATACGCCGGATTGAGCGCAGCGAGGAACGTGCACGCGCTGAAAGTGATTTCAAGAGGTTCGCGGCTAAGAAAAGCCGGAACAGGAAGCAGAAGCATAAGGGAAAAAAGAGGTGAACAGTGATGAATGAAAAAGCGGTGCTGCTGAGCATACAGCCGAAATGGTGCGGGCTTATCGCAAGCGGCAAGAAAACTATTGAGGTACGCAAGACAAGACCGAAAATTGAAACGCCGTTCAAGTGTTACATATACCAATCGAAGAGCAAAGACCGGTTGATGTATGTAATGAAAGATGGCGATGAAAACTACGGCGTAATTTACCACGGGAAACCGGTATTTATCAAAACATATTCGGAGCATTCAAACCCTTGCGAGCAGAAAGTCATTGGAGAATTTGTCTGCGACAGTATCTCCGAGTATGAAGCTGAGTTTTGCAAGGAAGATAATGTTTACCAGGATATTCGGCAGATATTTCGCGATGATGATTTCCCCGATGACGATGATCGCAGAGATTTCGAGATTCTCACATCAAACGAAGCTGATAATCCCGATGACTGTGAATTCTTACATTCGTGCCGCATGACGTTCGATGACGTTAAGGCGTACATCGGCGAGGGATTCTGCAAGACGTTTTGGGGTTGGCATATCTCCAATCTGAAAATTTACAAAAAGCCGAAAGAATTGAGCTTTTTTGAAAAGCCGTGCTCTCACAATTGCGAGAATTGTAAGTATTATTGCACAAGTAGCTTGGAAGAACCAGCTTATTGCGAATGGGAAGATTTCGAGATATCAAAACCACCACAGTCGTGGTGCTATGTGGAGGTAATCGGGAATGAGTGAATACATAGACCGTCAGGCGCTGTTAGACGCTATTCCTCCCACGAAGGAGGACAAGCAGATTTCTCTCTGTGGCGCAGTAGCTGACTTTATTTCGCTGGTGTGCGATGTTCCCGCCGCCGGCGTCGCTCCGGTGGTGCATGGACGTTGGATCAGGTTTAAGGAACCCGATTCTGAAACTGGCTATATACACATGAGGTGTTCGGTGTGCACAGCTTACTGGTCTGACCCGTCACACGCAGACCATTTCCGCTACTGCCCGAACTGCGGCGCTAAGATGGACGGGAAGGGCAAGAAATGACGGCTGACGAGATATTGCACGAAGCGTACCGCGCGCCTGTGATTTACAGGAGAACGCTCGAAGAGATACGCTGCAAAGCGTGCGGGAGATGGTTAAAAACCTACTATGCGGAAGAACGGCTATATTCCGTGTGGTGTCGTGGCTGCGGTTATAGGGCGCTTGTCAGAGCCGGAAGCCCATCAGAGGCCGCAAAGGTTTTCGGGGTGGAATACGGAGGTGATGCCGAATGAACGTAGAAGAAGCAATCGCAATCATACGCAGGAAAACAAGCATTCCCGAAAATGGAGAAATCTTTGAGATTATTGAAAAGGCTTACGATATGGCTGTTGAAGCTCTCGAAAAGCAGATACCCAAGGCACCTATCCAAAACCGCAAAGAACGCATACGATACACAAGCGCTTATTCTTGCCCCAACTGCGGGCGCGGATTTGCAGGAACAGGAATAGCCGATTACTGCTACCATTGCGGGCAGGCTTTAAAGTGGGGTGACACAGATGTCTGAAATCAAGCTGAAGCCCTGCCCGTTCTGCGGTGGCAAGGCGATCATTATGCGCTTGGAGTGTCTGGAAACCGGCTTCGTGAGCTATTATGTTTCACACAGTGATATATTTAATTGCGCATACGAAATCAGACAGCAGAGCGCAAGTGAAACTATGCAGGAAGCCGCTAACAAATGGAACAGGAGGGCTGATACAAATGACCCGTGAAGAACTGGAACAGATATATTATCTCCACCGGGAACTGCGTATGTGGGAGCAGGAGCTTGAACGGCTCCGCTGCCGCTCGCTGGTACGTTCGCCGCAGCCGAACGCCGGAAGCAGTTCCGGAACGTCCGACAAGGTCGGGGAGCTTGCCGAAAGGCGCGTAGACCTTGAGCGCCGCATAGAACTCAAGCGCGAGGAGATTCAGCAGCGCCGCGACGAAGCTGTTGCGTTCATCTACGATATTCCCGACAGTCTGACCCGTCAGATAGTCTACTACCGCTGTGTGAGCCTGTTCGGCTGGACGCGCGTCGCCTATGAGGTCGGCGGGAACAATTCGCCGGACGGAGTTCGAAAGATTTACAGCAGATTCATGGAGAAGCTGTAAAGTTGTCCGTTTTGTCCGTTTTACCTGTGCTATAATGGTAGCATGAAATACTGAAAAGCGCCCGAAGCAATCGCCCGGGCGCTTTTTCTATGCAAGCAGGTGGTGATGTTGAATGATAAGAATTTAGTGCCGTTCTCAAATCGAAGCGAGAGCGAAGCAAGAGAAAACGGCAGAAAGGGCGGCAAAAAATCCGGCGAGACCCGCCGCCGCAAAAAGGCGCTGAAATCCCTGATGAACGACCTGCTCTCAAGCGGAATCGTGAACGACGACATATACAACATGACTGTAGACATGGGCTTCGGAGCAGACCCGACCTACGGCGCGGCAGTAGTCGCGGCGATGGTACGGCAGGCGGCGCTCGGGGACACCAAGGCGTTCAACGCTATCGTCGACCTTATCGGCGAGGGCAGCTCCGGCGAGCGCGTGAAGCTCCAGAAGAAGCAGGCAGCATTGCAGGAGAAGAAGCTCTCCGGCGAGGAAGAGCAGCCCCCGGACGACGGCTTCCTGTCGGCGCTGGACGGCTCTGCGGTGGAGGACTGGAACGATGAAGATTAAAGCAGTGTTCAAGTTCAAGCCGTTCTCCCGGAAGCAGCGAAAAGTGCTGAACTGGTGGTGTCGCTCGTCCCCGGTGAGGGACTATAACGGCATTATCGCAGACGGCGCTATCCGTTCCGGAAAGTCCGTTGCGATGTCGCTGAGCTTCGTTGTCTGGGCTATGTCGGAGTTCGAAGCCTGCAACTTCGCTATGTGCGGCAAGACTATCGGCAGCTTCCGCCGGAACGTCCTGTTCTGGCTGAAATTAATGCTCCGCTCGCGGGGGTACTCTGTTTCGGAACAGCGCACTGAGAACCTTGTGATAGTCCGCAGGGGCAGCGTAGAGAATTACTTCTACGTTTTCGGCGGCAAGGACGAGCGTTCCCAGGACTTGATACAGGGCATAACGCTTGCGGGGGTGTTCTTCGACGAGGTCGCGCTCATGCCGGAGAGCTTCGTCAACCAGGCGACCGGACGCTGCTCGGTGGACGGGTCGAAATTCTGGTTCAACTGCAATCCCGGCAGTCCCGCGCACTGGTTCAAGACTGGCTGGATAGACAAGCGCGCGGACAAACGTCTGCTATATCTGCATTTCACGATGGACGACAACCTGTCGCTGTCGGAGGCAGTCAAGGAGCGTTACCGGGGAATGTACACCGGCGTGTTCTTCAAGCGATACATACTCGGGGAGTGGAAATCCGCTGACGGCGTAATCTATCGCCAGTTCGCCGACGACCCGGAGCGGTTCATTCTCGACGAGGTCCCGGCGGATATCATCATTGGAACGATGGGGCTTGACTTCGGCGGAAACGGCTCGGCACACGCGGGGTGTCTTGTGGGAATAACCCGCGGGTACCGCAGTATCGTGATTCTGGACGAGTACTACCGCAAGGAAGTAATCGACCCGGGAACGCTCACGGACGACGTCTGCGGTTTCGTTCAGCGCTCGCAGGCGCAGGTCAGGGCGGCGTCCATCTGGTGCGACAGCGCAGAAACCACGCTCATCAAGGGCATACGCACCGCGGTGTATTCCCGGCGCATTCCGGTAGAAGTCCGCAACGCCCGCAAGGGCGAGATAATCGACCGCATACGGCTCTGTGACATGCTCATGTCGCAGGGCAGGTTCTTTATCCTGCGGAGGTGCAAGCGTACCATAGCGGCGCTCTCAGAGGCTGTCTGGGACAGCAAATCCCCCACAAAGGACAGGCGCCTTGACGACGGCTCGACTAACATTGACAGCCTTGACGCGCTGGAATACGCCCTCGAACCGCACGCGAACCGACTCATAGAATTTGGAGGAATACATGAACGCAAATGAAATAGCCGCCGCATTCGGGCAGGAGTTCAGCGGCTCGGAATACTACAGCGCCTGCATAGACAAGTGGCGGCGCATATACCGCGACGACCCGGATTGGCGGCAGACCGCAAAGGGCGGGCTTTTCTCGCGGGGAAAGCGGCAGCTCCTGCGGCTGAATATGGCTAAGGTGCTGTGCGATAACCTCGCGGCGCTGACCTTTTCGGAGCAGTGCGAGATAACGCTCGACTGCCCGGAATATCAGGAATACATAAACAGCGCGCTGAACGCGAACGGCTTCTGGAAACAGCTCCCGGAGCTGTTGAGCAAGGCTTACGCCATGGGCGGCGGGGTGCTGAAATGCTACCTTTCCGACGGGAATCCGAGGATAGACTACATCACCGCAGACAGGTTCGTTCCGGTAAGCTGGGACGGCTCCGGAGTGCAGTCCGGCATACTTTCGGGGACTTACACGCGGGGCGAGGACTACTTCCATCTGCTTGAATTCATGCAGCCGGGCAAATCGGAATTCAAACTTTTCAAGGCGGCTTCCGACAGCGAAATCGGGCGGGAATGCCCGCTTGCGGAGATGTTCCCGGACTTGCAGAATCCGGTCGTGTACGAGGGCGGCAAGCCGGTGTTTGCGTACTTCCGACCGTTCGTCAGCAACAATTCTGACTACGACACGCCGCTCGGAATGTCGGTATACGCGAACTGCACGGATACGCTCCGGGCGCTCGACACGGTGTTCGACAGCTTCCAGCGGGAGTTCGTCCTCGGCAAGAAGCGCATAATCGTGCCTAGCTCCTGTGTGCAGACCATCATCGACCCGGACACCGCCGAAGCAGTCCGGTACTTCGACGCGGACGACGAGGCTTTCATAGCGCTCCGGCACGAGGACGGCGAGAATCTCAGGATAACCGACAACACCACGGAACTCCGCATAGAACAGCACGTCAGCGCCATCAACGCGTATCTGAATATCCTGTGTATGCAGACCGGGCTGTCGGCGGGAACGTTCTCGTTCGACGTCCAGCAGGGCATGAAAACGGCGACGGAGATAATCTCCCAGGAAAGCAAGACCGCCCGCACCGTCAAGAATAATAAGAACCTGCTCACGGAAACGATAGAAACGGTCGTTCACGCGCTGATTCAGCTCGGAGTGATGTCCGGGGAGCTTCCTGCGCGGGAGTACAGCGTTACGGTCGGCTGGAACGATAACATCATCATCGACGACAACACGCTGATAGACAACAATATCAAGCTGGTTTCGGCGGGGCTGAAGTCGAAGATAAAGGCGATAATGGAAGTCCAGAAATGCGACGAAGCCACCGCCCGGGAGGAGCTTGCTAGAATGTCCGAGGAATCCGGAGGCGGGGGTATCGCGGACTTCTTCGGTGACGAATCATGACCGCCCTTGAAGCGCTGAACCTTGCCGCTCCCATCGCCGACGCATACATGAGCGTTGAGGAGCGCCTGCTAGTCCGGATAGCGCGGCAGCTTTCGCTGAACGACGACCACCAGCTAAACGAGGTCAGCAAGTGGCAGTTAAAGCAGCTTGCAAAGCACGGGCTTCTCCGACAGGACGCGCACAAGATAATCGCAGCGGGCACAAAGGGCATTCCCGGGAACGTCGCGGATACCGTCCGGCAGGCTATCGACGATACGCTCGCCGAGGACGGTATTCAGAGCATGTGGCATAACCAGCGGTTCGCCGAGAGTGCCGCGAACGCCGTCAAGCACTACCGCAATCAGGCGAAAGACGTGTACAATCAGGTCAACACCGTCATGAAGTACAAGGCGGAGAGCACGTTCGTCCGCGCCGTGAATACGGTAGCTGACAAATGGACGCAGGAGCAGCGCCGGGAGCAGTCCGAGATAGCGAACAAGCAGGACATGCTGAATATTCTGAACAGCAACACGGCTGCGGTCGTTTCGGGCGCGGAGAGCCGCACAAAGGCAGTCCGCACGACGATACACGAGATGGCGCAGAAAGGCATTCCGGCGTTTGTGGATAAGTCCGGTCGTGAATGGTCGCCGGAAGCTTACGTCAACATGGATATCCGCGCGACGGTCAAGAATACGGCTCTGGAAGCGCAGTTCTCGACTATGGACAGCCTCGGGCAGGACGTGTTCGAGGTTAGTTCTCACCCTGGAAGCCGTCCGAAGTGCCGTCCCTGGCAGGGGAAGCTTATCAGCCGCTCCGGGAAAACTACCGAGATAACCGACATCAACGGCAGGAAGCACAAGGTGATCCCGCTGTCGCAGACGAGCTTCGGCGAGCCGGACGGGCTGTTCGGGATAAACTGCGGGCATCGTCCGCGCGGCGTTTCCGATGGGCTGTTCCGGAAGTCCTCGGTCGAGTATGACGACGAGGAAGATAAAGCGCTGTACAACAAGGTCTGCAAGCAGCGGGAGCTTGAGCGCAAGGTGCGGAAGTCCAAAACGGAAGCGGATATGCTCGAAGCCGCAGGCGATACCGAGGGTGCAAAGGAAGTCCGCAGGAAGATGGCGGAGCAGAACAAGGCATTGAAATCCTACTGCGACAGCAACGGGCTGAAATATCGGTCGGATAGGGTGAGGACTTATGGGGCGATAGCACCGAAGAAAACGCTTGACAAATCTGCGGGAAGTGGTATAATGGAAACAAGAGGGACAACTATCGTTAATGCTGAAAGCGTCGTAGGAAAATGGCAGCCGCGTAATCAGTTTAGCAACAACATCGACGATATCATTGATTATCAGGGCTTTAATGGCAAGCCTACGATTATGTATAATCAATCCGAGTTCGAGCAAGCGGTCGAACGCGACCATTTCCTCGGTGAACGTACATTTTGTGCTGATAGTAAAGAAGATTTGCTGCTTTATGACAAGCAGCTAAAGGCAATTGACGGTGAGGATTATTTCTATGTGAATTGCGGTGTCGGCGGCGCTCAATACGGTCAGGGAATGTACTGTGCTGCCGACTATACTAAAGGAACAATCACAGCGGATAAATTTGAGCATGAAATTCAGCAGTATTCATACAGCGACAGCCATAAATTCAGCAAAACAAACTGGCTGACACTTGACCCATCGGCTAAAGTCCTAGAGATTCCTGATGGCTATGACCGTCAACGTTGCTCCGACTATGTGACACGCATATACAAGGAGCAGTACGAAAAATTCCGCTTATCGCAAGACCCTGTTTTGAAAGCGCATTGGGAAGAATACCAATCAGGCATGGACGAGGTTCGCCAGCTGTATAGCAAATGGGGCGATGACGCTGCTTGGAAAAAGGCGGATAAAATATGCGAAAAGCTGAATCAAAAGTTCCCCGACGCACATCAGCTGCAAAATGATATCAACTCTGCGCCTAACGGCAGAAACGCTGGTATCCTTGCGGCAGAAATGGGGTACGACGCCATTAATGCAAGCGGACATGGCACAACGAACAGCTACACGGTAGTGCTCAACCGCACAAAATTAATCATCTTTGGAGGGGATAAGTATGAATACAGACCAAAAGCCTAAAAAGTATATATCGCGAAACAAAGACGGTTTTGCTTGCACCTATGACAGCGAAACACATCTATGTGTTGGCGTAATACTGTCAATGGGTGATGATATTGATTTATACAACAAGAAACATGACGAGTATATCGGACAGCTCGACCCTCAGTATGAAAAGAAATCATAATGAAAAACACCCCGCGCCAAACAGGGTGCTTTTCCATTCCAATAACCAAGCGCTCCAACGGGGCGCTGTTTTTATGCCCTGAAAAGGAGGAGCAAATGGCAACAAGCCAGAACAAAGAAAAGTTTGAAGATTATGAGGGCTTCGTCGAGAAGTTCAAGCCCAAGAAAACGACCGACGACTGCTATACACCGCTGCTTGTGTATGAGGCAATAGCGAACTGGGCGGCAAACGAGTACAAGCTCGACAAGTCGGAGTTCATGCGTCCGTTCTACCCTGGCGGCGACTATGAAAAGGAAGATTACAGCGGCGGTGTTGTTGTGGACAATCCGCCGTTTTCCATACTCTCAAAAATCGTGCGCTTTTACGTTGAGCGAAATATAAAGTTCTTCCTGTTCGCTCCTACTCTGACAATCTGCCGATATGGTGACTTTTGCACGGTACTTCCGGTAGGCGTTGATATAGAATACGAAAACGGCGCGGTTATCTGCACGTCGTTCGTTACAAACCTTGAACCGCACGAGATAAGGGCGCGGACTTCTCCAACGCTTTACAAGGCGGTCGATGAAGCGAATACCGCAAACACCGCAGCGCTTAGAAAGCACGTTCCTAAATACTCATATCCTTTTGAGCTGGTGACAACGGCGGCGATTTATCCCTATGCAAGGTACGGAATAGAGTTCGTTGTTCCCCGCTCCGCAAGCGTGCGTGTTTCGGCTCTGGATTCCCAGAGAGCGGCTAAAAAAACTGTTTTCGGCTGCGGCTGGCTTGTATCGGAACAAGTCAGAGCAGAACGTGAGAAAGCAGAACGTGAGAAAGCAGAACGTGAGAAAGCAGAACGTGAGAAAGCAGAACGT